>OHZI01000113.1_pt1 | contig 26282 bp, 16 predicted proteins | sample 1580511 | NCBI WGS metagenome assembly OHZI01 (sample SAMEA3882508, study PRJEB24775) | human gut metagenome | biome: human-associated habitat; feature: intestine environment; material: feces | place: Netherlands | collected 2009/2010
GATTTCGTCGATGAACAGCAGGATGTCGCCGTCGCTGGCCACAACTTCCTGCACAACGGCTTTCAGGCGTTCCTCGAATTCGCCCTGATACTTGGCACCCGCGATCAGGGCACCCATGTCGAGCGAGTAGATCACCTTCGATTTGAGGTTCTCGGGCACGTCGCCGTCGACGATCCGGTGTGCGATACCCTCGGCGATGGCGGTCTTCCCGCCTCTCCCACGAGGATCGGGTTGTTCTTGGTACGCCGCGAGAGGATTTGCAACACGCGGCGGATCTCCTCGTCACGGCCGATCACCGGATCGAGTTTGCCCGAACGGGCCTGTTCGTTGAGGTTGATGGCATACTTGCCCAGCGCATCGAACTGCTGCTCGGAGGTCTGGGAATCGACCGTAGCCCCCTTGCGGAAGGTGCGGATCGCCTCCAGGAGTTCCTTCTCGGTGGCACCGCTGCGCTTGAGGATGTCGGCGGCCTGCCCGCGCTCGGCGACAAGCCCCAGCAGCAGGTGCTCGACCGACGCGTATTTGTCGCCGAAGTTCCGGGTAAAGTCCACGGCGCGCTGGATCACCTTCGAGGAGTCCTGCGAAAAGAACTGGTCGCCGCCGCCCTCGACCCTCGGCAGGGACGCGACGGCCCGGTCGGCCTCGTCGCGCAGGCCGCGGACATTCACCCCGACACGCCCCAGGAGGAACGTGGCGAGCGAATCGTCCTCGCGGACAAGCACGCTCAGAATATGGAGCGGCTCGACAGCCTGCTGTCCGCGCTCCCGGGCAAGAGACAATGCACTTTGCAGAGCCTCCTGCGCTTTTACAGTTAACGTATTGATGTTCATATCTCTGATAATTTGTTTTTCAAACTTTCGTATACTACACCCGCAAAACGCCTGCCAACCCGGCTTCCCGGCCAATGTGTCATCCTTTGTCACACACGGGACTGACACGAGGCGCCAAAACGTCAGCTGTTTTGCAGAAGAGTTACACAATACGGCATAAAACAGCAGGACATCGCCCGAAATGTATTATCTTCGCAACACCTAACTCTCACTCTTCACGTTCATGACATACCGTAAACCCCCGTTCCTGCTGCGCAAATGGCAGCGGTTGCAGATGCGCTACTATGCGTACCGTAACCCGGAAAAACTGGTCAGGATACGCTACCGGCAACGATTCGGCACCGACCCCGACCTCGAAAACCCCCGAACCTTCAACGAAAAAGTCCTCTGGATGATGCTCCATGCCGACACCACCCGCTGGTCGCAACTGGCCGACAAGTACCGCGTCCGCGAGTATGTCGAGCAATGCGGGCTGGGATGGATGCTCAACGAATTATACGGTGTATGGGAATCCGCAGAGGAGATAGACTTCAGCGGGGGGGGGAATCTCCCCGACACGTTCGTGCTGAAAACCAACAACGGCTACGGACAAGTTATCATCGTGAACGACAGGCAAAAAGCCGATATCCGGTCGATCCGCCGTACACTCAACCACACCCTGCGAAAGAAATTCGGCCGCATGACGGCCGAACACCACTATTTTGGTATTAAACCCCGCATTATCGCCGAACGCCTCCTTCCCTCAGAACCAGCATTCGGCAATTCGCTCATCGACTATAAATTCTACTGTTTCGATGGCAACCCCTATTGTTGCATGGTCTGCTACAACCGTAAATCGCCATCCGACGTCAAAACAGGATTGTACGATGCCAGGACATGGAAAAACATAGGTCATTACGTCACCGGAAAATATTACGACCCACATCAGTGTGATATCCCGCGTCCGGCATCCCTCGACCGGATGCTCGATGCGGCCAAACGGCTCTCATCAGGATTCCCCCAAGTACGGGTCGACCTTTACGAAGTCGCCGGAAACCCCGTATTCGGGGAACTGACATTCACCTCATCTGCAGGTATGGATACGGGATTCAGCCAGGAGTTTCAGGAATTGATGGGATCGCAAATATCCCTGCCGCCGGCCAAGCGGACGCAACCGTCGCACCCGGGACTGCTCGGACTCCTCGGACTGCGGAAGGCCGCTGCCAAATAAAAACGGCAGGCAGCCCGGAGGGGCGGGTGCAACAGGCTGCCCGGCCCGCCAGGCACAGCCCTTTGCCCGGGTATGGGGAGAGGGCTGTCATTTTGTAGGCGGGTTTCATTTTTAATTTAATTCTTAATTCGTATCTTTGCGCTACTATGAGTGATTTTATCGTCAGCGCACGGAAATACCGCCCCGCGACCTTCGCCTCGGTCGTCGGACAGAAACATATCACCTCCACGCTTAAAAATGCGATCGAGCGCGGGCAGTTGGCTCACGCCTACCTGTTCTGCGGCCCCCGCGGCGTAGGCAAGACCACTTGTGCCCGCATCTTCGCAAAGGCCATCAACTGCCTGAACCCCAACGGATCGGAGGCCTGCAACGAATGCGAATCGTGCCGTTCGTTCAACGAAGGGCGCTCGTTGAACATCCACGAGCTGGACGCCGCGTCGAACAACTCGGTAGAAGATATCCGCACACTGATCGAACAGGTGCGCATCATCCCGCAGGTAGGGCGCTACTCGGTATTCATCATCGACGAGGTGCACATGCTCTCGGCGGCGGCGTTCAACGCCTTCCTCAAGACGCTCGAAGAGCCGCCCGCACACGCGATCTTCATTCTCGCGACGACCGAAAAACACAAGATCATCCCGACCATCCTCTCGCGGTGCCAAATCTACGATTTCAACCGCATCCGCGTCGAGGACGGCGTCGAATACCTCAAATACATCGCCTCGCAGGAGGGCATCGCAGCCGACGAAGAGTCGCTCAACCTCATTGCCCAGAAAGCCGACGGGGGTATGCGCGACGCCCTGTCGATGTTCGACAAGGCCGTGTCGTTCTGCGGCAAGGCGCTCGATTACCGCAACGTCGCCCAGACGCTCAACGTCCTGGACTACGACACCTACTTCGGCGTCACGGAGATGCTGCTCGCGGGCAACTATGTCGATACGCTGGTGACATTCGACAGCGTGCTGTCGCGGGGTTTCTCGGGGCAGACCTTCATGGCGGGGCTGAACCGCCACATGCGCGACCTGCTGATGGCCAAGCGCCCCGAAACGCTGCGGCTGATCGAAATGACCGGGACGCTGCTCGAACGATACCGGACGCAGGCGGGCGCCTGCGATGTCGAGTTCCTGTTCGGAGCCATCTCCTGCCTGACGGAGCTCGACGGGAAGATCCGGCAATCGTCCAACCAGCGGTTGTTCGTCGAGCTGGGCCTGATGAAGATCGCAGGGCTCGGCCAAAAAAAAAATGACTCTCTGACATCTTCCGGGGAATATCCCCTTCCTACCCTCACCCCCCGCACGGCGGGCCCCGCATCTGCGGCGGCTCCGGCAGCGGCCGGGCAGCCGGCAACCGCAACGGCACAAGCGGCAGAGGTTTCGGCGACCGGAAATCCGGCAACGAACGCCCCGGCGGCAAATGCCTCCGGCAACCCCGCAGCCCCGGCAGCCGCAACGGCACAACCGGCAGGGGTTAGCGCCACCGGTAATCCGGCAACGAACGCCCCGGCAGCAAGCGCCTCCGGCAACCCCGGAGCCCCGGCAGCCGCAACGGCACAACCGGCAGCGCAAGCAGCAGGAGCCGCAACGGCCCCCCCTTCCGCAGCAACGTCCGCAGCAATGCCTGCCGCGTCCCCGGCCGGAAGGCCGGCAGCGGGTACATCCGCCGGCCCGACTGCACAGGGAACACTCCCGGCACAGCCCGCGCCGGGGATGAAACGGCGGCCGCTGATCTCGGGCGCTTCGCTCTCGGAACTGCTCGCCTCGGCGGGCAGCGATCCCGACGAAGAGCTTTCGGACGGCGAAACGCCCGACGAACCCGAAACCGTGCGCATAGACCCGGACTGTGCCGAAAAGTTGGAGCACGCCCGAGGCAGGATACTGAACCTCATCAAGGAGAAACGCCCGCGCTTCGTGCCGGCTTTCGAGCTGATGACGTTCCGCGACAACACGATCTCGGTGAGCGTACCGACGACGGAGCTGCGCGAGGAGATCCTGCGCAGCAAGACCGGGATGCTGATGCGCATCGCCGAACTGGCGGGCATCGAGGGTATGATCGAACTGGAGGTCACGGTCAATGAAGAGATCCGGGCGGCACGCCCGATCAAGCTCGAAGACCGCGTCCGCTACATCACGGAGAAGAACCCGCTCGTCGCGGAACTCCGCAAAGCACTGGACTTGGAAGTAGAATAAAAAGAACGAACAATAAAAATGGCAACAAAGAATTTCATCGAAGAACTCGAATGGCGCGGGATGATCCACACGATCATGCCCGGCGCGAAGGAACAACTCGAAAAAGAGATGACGACGGCCTACCTGGGCATCGACCCCACGGCCGACTCGCTGCATATCGGCCACCTGGTGGGCGTAATGATCCTCAAGCATTTCCAGATGTGCGGCCACCGTCCGCTGGCGCTTATAGGCGGCGCGACGGGCATGATCGGCGACCCCTCGGGCAAGTCGCAGGAGCGCAACCTGCTCGACGAACCCACGCTGCGCCACAACCAGGAGGCGATCAAGCGCCAGCTGGCCAAACTGCTCGACTTCGAGTCGGACGCCCCGAACGCGGCCGTGCTGGTGAACAACTACGACTGGATGAAGGACATTTCGTTTCTGGAATTCATCCGCGATATCGGCAAGTGCATCACCGTCAACTACATGATGGCCAAAGATTCGGTCAAGAAACGGTTCAGCGGCGAGGGCGACGGCATGTCGTTCACCGAGTTCACCTACCAGCTGGTACAGGGCTTCGACTTCCTGCACCTCTACCAGACGATGAACTGCAAGGTGCAGCTGGGCGGCGCCGACCAGTGGGGCAACATCACCACCGGAACGGAGCTGATCCGCCGCAAACTGGGCAACGAGGCCGAAGCATTCGCCATCACCTGCCCGCTCATCACCAAGGCCGACGGTACGAAATTCGGCAAGACCGAGAGCGGCAACGTATGGCTCGATGCGCGCTATACCTCGCCCTACAAGTTCTACCAGTTCTGGCTCAACGTCAGCGACGAGGACGCCAAGCGTTACATCCGCATCTTCACGCTGTTAGACCGTGAAACCGTCGAGGCGCTGACCGCCGAACACGAGGCGGCGCCCCACCTGCGCGTACTGCAAAAGCGGCTGGCACAGGAGATCACCACGATGATCCACTCCAGGGAGGAGTACGAAAAGGCGGTCGAAGCCTCGGCGATCCTCTTCGGCGGCTCGACGTCGGAGGCGCTGCGCAAAATAGACGAAGAGACCCTGTTGCAGGTGTTCGAGGGCGTGCCGCAGTTCCGCATCGCCCGTGCCGAGCTGGGCCTGCCGTTCGTCGATCTGTGCGCCGAAAAAACGCAGGTGTTTCCCTCGAAGGGCGAATGCCGCAAGATGGTGCAGGGCGGCGGCGTGTCGCTCAACAAGGAGAAAGTCGCCGACCCGGCACGTACGGTGGGCGAGGCCGACCTGATCGCCGGCAAATACCTGCTCGTACAGAGGGGTAAGAAGAACTACTACCTCGTAATCGCCGAGTAGCATGGAATACCGCATCGTCCTGACGCGCATGGAATTCCACGCGCTGCACGGCTGCTACGAGCTGGAACGCAAGGTAGGCAACCGCTTCACGGTCGACCTGGAACTGACGGCCGAACTGGGCCATGCGGCCACGGACGACGACGTGCGCAAGACGGTCAACTACCTGACGGCCTACGAAGTCGTCGAGATGCAGATGCGAATCACGCAGCACACCATCGAGCGGGTGGCGACGAACATCATCGAGGCGGTTTACGCCACCTTCCCGCAGGTGCGGCACGTAAAATGCACCGTATCGAAACTGGCGCCGCCGCTGGGCGGAAAGCTCGAGAAGGTGAGCGTCGTGCTGGAGAAATAGGGCGGGTGTGCGCATGCATGCGCACACCCGTTTGCGATAATAAACAGGTTAGGTTATGCATCACAAGGAGAGTCGCGCCACCTTGGGTGGCAAATTGAGCGCCGTGCTGGTCGCCGCGGGAAGTTCCGTGGGGCTGGGCAACATCTGGCGCTTCCCCTATGTAGCCGGGGACAACGGCGGCGGGGCATTTCTGATAATCTACATCCTTTGCGTCCTGCTGCTGGGGCTGCCGCTCATGATCGCGGAGTTCACCGTGGGGCGTGCTTCGCACCGCAATGCCGTGGGTGCCTACCGGGCGCTGAACCCACGGTGGAGTTTTCTGGGTTACAACGGCGTGCTGGCCGCATTCCTGATCCTGGGGTTCTACTTCGTAGTATCGGGATGGACGGCCGAATACATGGTGCACTCGGTGACGGGCAGTATCGCTCGTTTCTCGACCGCCGAGCAGTACAAGAGTCTCTTCGAGAACTTTATCAGCAATCCCTGGAGGCCGGTCGTCTACACCTGCCTGTTCGTCCTCGCAACCCATTTCGTGATCGCCATGGGCGTACAGAAAGGCATCGAACGCTCGGCTAAAATCCTCATGCCGCTGCTGTTCCTGATTCTGATCGTACTGTCGGTACATTCACTGCTGATGCCGGGCGGGGAAGCCGGGTTGAAGTTCCTCTTCGCCCCCGACTTCTCGAAGGTGACGCCCACGACCGTGCTCGTCGCACTGGGGCAGGCGTTCTTCTCGCTTTCGATCGGCATCGGCACGATGGTGACCTACGCCTCGTATTTCAAACCGGACACGAACCTGCGCCACACGGCGCTCAACGTCACCATCCTCGACACACTGGTGGCCATACTGGCCGGCGTGGTGATCTTCCCGGCGGTATTCAGCGTAGGCATCGAGCCTTCGTCGGGGCCGTCGCTCGTATTCATCACCCTGCCGAGTATCTTTAACGGCATGCCGCTGAGCATGGTGTGGTCGTCGATTTTCTTCCTGCTGCTGGTCGTCGCAGCACTCACCTCGACCATCTCGCTGCACGAGGTAGTCACGGTCTACCTGCACGAGGAGTGGCACCTGAGCCGTAAGGCTGCGGCATGGCTGACGACCGCCGCCACGGCCGCCCTGGCGTCGCTGGCATCGCTGTCGCTGGGTGCGTTGGGCAGTTGGAAGATCGCCGGGCTCTCGCTTTTCGATTCGCTCGACTTCCTGACGGCCAACATCCTGCTGCCGGCAGGCGGGCTTTTCACCTGCATCTTCGTGGGCTGGAAGCTCGACCACCACATCCTCAAGGCACAGATCACCAACGACGGAGAGCTGAAATTCCGCATCTACGGCCTGTTCAGCTTCCTGCTCCGCTACGTCTGCCCGGCCGTGCTGCTGCTGATCTTCCTCGACAACCTCGGCGTATTCTGACACGGCCGACACGCGTTTCCCCGACCCCGGACTTCGGAAAGTCCGGGGATTTTTATTTCCGCGGCCAGGACGGAATGGAGGGCGTACATTTCGATTCAAAACCACTCTTTCTCAAAAAAGCAGACATTTCGCCCAGTTTTTTTGTGTTTTATTTTGGAAAATAAAATTAAAGATTTATTTTTGTTTCATAATGAAATTAAAAATATTACACATCACAATAAAAAACACAAATACAACCGAAAAACCCAAAAAAGGTAAAAAGCGGCACGAGATCCAATCACGACCGTAAAAGGCAAACCGCGGGCAGCACCCGCGGCCTGCATCCGTTTCAGTGACAAGCTTTCGCAGCGGCAGCCGATTGCCAGGGTATGAAAAAAGGATTACATTCCGGTGACAACGACACACGGAGCCAATTATTAAAATATTTTTGCAGCCGGAGCGACAAAGGCTCCCACCTATAATAATAAAGAAACCATTCGAAAAGACCCGGCCATGAAAAACCTGTTACTTTTCCTGCTGGCCTGCAGCCTCGGCGCCGCAGCCGCAGCCCGCCCGATACGGGGATCGGTCAAATGCGGCGGAAAGCCGATGGGCGGCGTGACCGTAACCGACGGTTATACGTTCGCGCAAAGCGACGAGCAGGGCATATTCACGCTCGATGCCGACGACCAGGCGCTGTTCATCAGTCTGGTGACCCCGTCCGGCTACCTGGCTCCGCTCGATGGGGGCATCCCGCAATTCTACCGCGCATACGACCCGGCGGCCAAACGCTACGACTTCGAATTGCAACCGTGGCCCGGCTCGGGCGAATGCTACGAACTGCTGGCGATCGCCGATCCGCAGCCCAAGACCGAAGAGCATTTCCGGCGGTTGCGGAGCGAGGTCATGCCCGCATTGCAGGCGGCAACCGATAACGGGAGGACGCGGGGCTCGAACCAGGCCGCGATCGTGCTCGGGGACATCGTATGGGACTCCCCGGAACTCTTCGCAGGCGTGAAAGCGGAGTTCGCCGGGCTCGGGGTACCCGTATACGGCGTGATCGGCAACCACGACCACGACCTGAACAAATACACCGACCGCGAGGCGACGGAGAACTACCGCCGCCATTTCGGCCCCACCTATTATGCCTTCGACATGGGGCGCACGCACTATATCGTACTCGACGACATCGTTTACCACGGCGCGAAGAAATACGAGGAGCAGATCGACACAATGCAACTGCGCTGGGCCGCCGCCTATGCGGAACGCCTGCCTGCAGGGTCGCGCGTCTGCATCGCGATGCATGCCCCGGCCATGAAATCGTGGCTCGGGAACCGCGTCATGGAGTCGGCCGAGAGGCTGATGGACGCCTTCGCCGGGCACGAACTGCACTTCATCACCGGGCATACGCACCTCAACTCGAATTACGACATCCGCGAGGGGGTCACGGAGCACAACGTAGCGCAGGTCTGCGGCAACCTCTGGTGGGATCCGATCAACTGGGACGGTACGCCCAAGGGCTTCCAGCTGTTCCGCGAATGCGGCGGGGAATTCTCGTGGGAATACCGGAGCCTGGGCGAGTCCCCGGCACGGCAGATCCGCGTATGGCACCCCGGCCAGGTGGCCAAGCACCCGGCCAGCGTCGTGGCAAAGGTGTGGAACTGGGATTCGTACTGGACGGTCGTATGGTATGAGGACGGCCGTTACCGCGGCGCCATGCAGCGTACGACGCTCGACGACCCCGATTATACCGCACACATCGACTCGCTGAAGGCCGCCGGGAGGAAAATCTCCAAAGTCCAGCGCCCACGCCCGACGAACTTCTATTTCACGGCACGCCCCTCGGCATCGGCCCGAGAGGTCGCCACCGACCGATTCGGCCGCCGCTACTCGGAGCGCATCGCACTCGGGCACACCGACTGACATACAGGACACCAACACCAAAATCATCAATAGCCTATGAAAAAACTGATTACTTTAATCGCCGGGTTGCTGCTCGTCGCCCTGCCGGTCGGACTGGCCGGTTGTGACGACAGCGACAAGGAGATCTACAACGATGGCCGGCTGGTCACCGATGTAGTTATTCCGACCTCGATGACCGTCTACCGCGGGATGGAGGTTTCCGTTTCCGGCTACGGCTTCGCCCAAGGCGACGCCATCGCGTTACGCGCCGGCGAGGATCTCCCGGCAGCGACCACGGTAGCATCGGAAAAACTGCTGACGTTTGTCATACCCGACGGCGCGGCAGACCAGACCGTCTATAAGGTCGTGCTCAACCGGGCACAGGACTACCAGGTGCTCGGATCGAGCAAGATGACCGTACAACTGGCCATCGACGTCGACCTGGGCAAGACCATCTCGGGCAACTGGGGCGGCGACGCCGTGATCCGCGGCCGCGGTTTCATGGCTACGGACAAACTCCTATTGGAGCAAGGGGGGGGGAAGTTCGAAGCGCCGGTCAAGGGTGCTGACGATTCTTCGCTGACCTTCACCATTCCCCAGAACGCCGCCGACGGCGACTGCGAATTCACCCTGCAGCGCGGCGCAGAAGAGCAGGCACTGGGCTCCGCCAAACTCAACCTCTCCCTGGGCGGCGTCACCGTACCGGACAAGGAGGGCGCGACGATCAAGGGTATCGTCCACCTGGCAGGACAAGGCATCGCCGACGTCCTTGTCTCGGACGGCGACCTGATCACCAAGACCGACGCCAACGGTTTCTATTGGCTCAATTCCGAAAAACGCAACGAACTCGCCTTCGTCATCCTGCCTGCGGGCTATGACGTCCCCACCGTCAAGGCGATGCCCCAGTTCTGGCAGCCCTGCACGCTCGACGCAAACACCGTCGAACAACTCGACTTCCAGCTGCTCAGGGCCGACAACGACTCCCACACCATGCTCGTGGCCACGGACATGCACCTGGCCAACCGCAACACCCCGAAAGATTACGTTCAGTTCGCCGACGGCTTCGTCAAGGAGTTGACATCGGCCTACAACTCCGCCGCACCCGGAAAGGTATACTGCCTCAACCTGGGCGACTTCTCGTGGGACGACTACTGGTACGACAACAAGTGGGCGCTGCCCGAATGCAAGCAGACCGTCGAGGATTTCAATTTCCAGATGTGGTCGGTGATGGGCAACCACGACAACGACCCCTATGTAGCCTCCGATTTCGGCGCCGAAGGCCCCTACCGCCAACACATGGGCCCGGTTTACTACGCCATGAACATCGGCCGGATACACTACATCATGCTCGACAACACCGAGTACCTCAACACGGGCGGCTCGCAGGGTACGGTCGGTTCGCGCAATTACAACCGCCGCTTCGACGACCGGCAGCTGGCATGGCTCAAGGAGGAACTCACCCATGTCGACAAATCGACCCCGATCGTCGTGGGATGCCACTGCCCGCTTTACTCGTACAGCGGAAGCGGCGGCGTGAGCGTAGCGCTCCAGACCCAGGCCGACATCGACAAAATCCTGAGCTGCTTCGCCGGCTTCAGCAACGTGACTTTCGTCACGGGGCACACGCACGTGAACCGCAATATCCAGTCGCCGACCTATGCGAACGTCTACGAGCAGAACATCGCGGCGGTCTGCGGCACCTGGTGGTGGACGCAGCAGTACGGCAACAACAACGTCTGCACCGACGGTTCGCCCGCGGGTTACAAGATCTTCACGGTCGACGGAACCGACCTCAAATGGCAGTACAAAGCCACGGGGCTTCCCATCGAAAAGCAATTCATCACCTACGACATGAACGAGGTCAAGGAGTACTGGGCAACCGACGCCACGGCACTCAAGGCCTTCGCCGCAGGCAACGACATGCGAAACCGCGACAAGGATTATTCGACGGTGGGCGAAAATGCCGTCTACATCAACGTCTGGGCCTACGAGCCGGGCTGGACGGTCACCGTGACGGAGAACGGAACCCCGCTCGACGTGAAACAGGTCTGGAGCAAGAAAGACCCGCTGCACAGCATTTCGTACGACATCCCGCGCGGCGCGGCCAACAACGGCACGCTCACCTTCCCCTCGACCTCCTGCATGCATATGTTCGAGGTTACGGCCTCCTCGGCGTCTTCCACGCTGGAGATATCGGTTACCGACCGCTTCGGCAACGTCAGCACGGAGTCGATGACCCGGCCCAAGGCGCTCACGACCGACGTGACCAAATAACCCTCAAAAAACCTTAAGACAATGAAGCGTATAATGAACAAATGGTTGTGGTCGTTATTATGCGTCACGCTCCTGGGAGCCGCGGCGTGCAGCGACGACGACACCGAAGGGGATTCGGGGAACCCCATTCCCCCGGCACTCTCCACCGAAAACCTGCCCGATGCAGGACTGAAGTTCCTCTATTCGGCACTGACCCCGCATACATTCACCATGAACGTCGACGCGCCCTGGGAGATCACCAAGACCGCAGGCTGGTTCGTCGTCACCCCGAACAAGGGCGAGGCGGGCCAGAATATCCAGGTCACCGTCACCCCGGCCCTGAACCAGGGCGAGGCGCGCGACGGCGAATTCACCATCCGCGCCAACAGCGGCAACAACCTCCATCCCTGCCTGACGGAGAAGAGCATCCCGCTTTCACAGGACGCCTACCTGGCGGCCGGCATCGTGATAACGGGGCTCGACGAACGCCTGCTGGCATTCGAAGCCGAAGATACGGATCCGGTGGTCTTCACCGTCGAGACATCCTACGACTGGACGCTCACGGTGGAGAACGAGACCTGGCTGACGGTAGCGCCCAAGAGCGGCAAGGCCGGCTCTGCGGCCCAAGTCACCATCACGCCCAAGGCCAACACCACCGACGAACGCCACGAGTCGAAAATCACGATCACGGCCGGTGACGCCGAATTCGGCGAGAACACCGCCGAAGAGATCATCGAGCTGGTTCAGGCGCCCTACATGCCCAAGGACACGCATGCCGAGGGATACGTCTTCTTCAGCGACGACTTCCAGTGGATTCCCGACAACTGGGTGAGCCCCTACACCAAGTACGGCTGGCCGAGCGTATCGATCGACGGCACGAACGGCAACGAGTTCGCCCTTTCGACCGACGGGATGAAAGAGGCCGTAGCGGCCAAGGGCTACACCTACACCCCCTCGGTATATGCCCGTTACGAAGGCCATGTCAAGCTGGGTAAGACCGCCAACATGGGCGCCATCACGATTCCCGCGCTCACGGGCATCGACGCCGGCAAGGCCGCGACGCTGCTCGTGCAGTTCGACGCAGCCGCCTATTCGTCGGCAGGCGGCACGGTGGACAACGGCGACGACCACATGGACGTCACGATCGAAGGCCCCGGCACGATCGGCGACCTGGTGGAAACCTCCGCGCTGGTCGAAGTGAAGAACGTCTGGGAGTGGACACGCTACTCGCTGATCGTCTACGGCGCTACGAACGAAACCCGCATCACCTTCGGCAGCGAGCGCGAAGTGAAGTGCCGCCTCTACCTGGACAACATCACCGTGACGCGCGCCAAGGACGAGAACCCCGAAGCCCCGGCACCGGAGGCACTCGTCACCCCGTTAGACAAGGAGATCGTCAATACCTCCGATCCGAGTCTCTTCGATGCCAACAGCATGGTGGTTGCCGAAGGCGGCACGCTGACCTGCTCGGTGCGCGTCAACAAGGCCTGGACGGCAGAGACCGACTGCGACTGGCTGACGATCACCACCGTACGCTGCGGCGACGCAGACCCGTCGACGGTAACGGGCGCCAACAACGGCGCATCGCTCTCGAACGGCGTGGCGACCGTCAAGGCCACGGGGCTGCCCTACATCACCACCAAGGTGGAAGTAGGCAGGAACTCCGGAGGCGAAAGCCGCACGGGCCATATCATCATCAAGTCGGAAGGCGCAGAGATCGAGAAGGTTGCTGTCACGCAGGCTTCCGGGGCACAGATCACCATCGAAGGGCTAACGGACAATACGCTGGAGCTCAGCGACAACCCCACAGAATCGGGTGCCGAGGTGAAATTCACGGTCAACGCCCCCTATCCCTGGACGATCGCCCCATCGGGCGCTGCGGCATGGTACGAGGTGAGCCCCGGGCAGGGTGCCGCCAACACCGACGTGGAGGTAACGGTCAAGGCGCTTGAGCAGAACCTCTCGTTCCGCCGCTTCGGCGAGTTTACGATCACGGCGGCCGAGGGCGATGCAACCCTTACCGAGAAGATCGCGCTTTCGCAGCAGCCCGTATCGCCCGGAACGGTGAAATGGAACTTGGCGTCTCCCGTACAATGGTCGTTCTCGGAAGAGGATATGGGCAACTACGCCCAGGACTTCAAGGGCGGGCCCGACAGCCCGTACAACACGGTGCTGGCCCAATCGGGGCCGGGGTACCTCTCCTATACGCACACGGCACCGAGCGATCCCGACAAGAAATGCGAACGCATCGTCGGCAGTACGGGCCATCCGTACATCACGGGCGGCTGGCCGGGCGACTACTGGACGTTCGCCGTCCCGGTGACGAACCTCGACGCAGGCACCAAAGTCCGCTTCACGGCGATCACCCGCACCTCGGCCACCGGCCACAAATTCTGGCGGATGGAGTACAACGACGGCGGCACCTGGAAACCCGCCGCGGCATTACAAACGACCACGGAAACGGGGGAAGAGGTCTCCTACACCCACGCCATGAAAGCCGACGGGACGACCTACATCACGGTCGACGTGACGGTCACCTATGCCAATGCGATCTCCGGCGGCAACATCGAATTCCGGTTCGTCTGCGCAGCCAACTGGCAGGCCAACGGCAAGGGCGCACTCACCAAGCCCAACGGCGGAACGATACGCTGGGGCGGAGCCGGAACAGCCGACAGCCCGAGAATACAGATCGTACCCTAAACCGACCTTGACGGCTGCGGCCGCCCGCAGGACGACCGCAGCCGTTCGACAAAAAAACCCGAATTAAAAAAATCAACAATATGAAGCTTAAAACATACATACGGAATGCTTTGGCAACCGCGGTAATGTTGCTGGTCGCTTCGGCCGCCTGGGCCCAAAGCCGCAACATCACGGGCATCGTGTTCGACACGGACGGCAAAAGCCCGCTCGTCGGGGCCACCGTCATCCTGAAGGGGACTGCGACAGGCACGATTTCGAACGCAGACGGAACCTATACGATCCATGTCGGCAGCGACAACGACGTGCTGGTCTTCCAGTCGCTGGGTTATGACCCGCAGGAGGTCACGGTCGGAAGCCGCACCACGATCAACGTCACGCTGAAAGAATCGGCGCAGAAGATCGACGAAGTGGTCGTCACGGCACTCGGCCTGACCCGCTCGGAGAAATCGGTCGGCTATGCCGTTTCGAAAGTCTCGGGCGACGAACTCACCAAATCCATATCGAGCAACTGGGTGACGGGGCTCAACGGCAAGGTCGCCGGTATGTCGATGTCCTCGGCGGGCACCGGCCCCGGCGGTACGGTACGTGTGACGCTGCGCGGCGACACGTCGCTCAACTACGGCGCCAACGAAGCGCTGTTCGTCATCGACGGTATCCCGATGAGCAACGGCACGGTAGCCTCCGGTTCGGGCGCCAACTATGCCAACAGCAACGCCCCGGTGGACTTCGGTAACCCGATCTCCGACCTCAACCCCGACGACATCGAGAACGTCTCCGTCCTCAAAGGCCCCGCCGCAGCCGCGCTTTACGGTTCGATGGGCCAGAACGGCGTGGTGCTCATCACCACCAAGTCGGGCCGCGAACAGCGTGGTATCGGCGTTACCTACAACGGTTCGGTGACCTTCGAGACCGCAGGCTTCTGGCCCGAATTCCAGGAGGAATACGGCCCCTCGGCCGTCACCACGTCGCTCACCAACCGCGTCGCATCGGCATGGGGCCTTCCCGGCACGATGACCTACGACGGGCAGCCCGTCCGCCAGCAGATCTCGCGCTACACGTACGGCGAGCATTTCGACTCCAGCAAGCTGCGCTATCTCTACATGTCGAAGAACTGGGAGACCGGGGAGTTCACCCCCCTGCCGTGGGTATACGCCGACGACTGGTTCACCGGCCTCTTCGAAACGGGCGTTACGTGGAGCAACTCGGTGACCATCGACGGTTCGACGGGCAAGGGTACGAGCACGCGCTTCTCATTCACCGACCTGCGCAACGACTGGATCACGCCCAACTCGGGCTACGAACAGCAGACCTTCGCACTGGCCCTGAACCAGAAGATCAGCAAGGCCATCAAACTGGCGGCAAAAGTCAACTACATCCGCAAGAACAGCGACAACATGCCCATGTCGGGTTACAGCCAGGGTTCGCCCATGTACGGCCTGATCTGGGGCTACAACACCAACCCCATCTCGGCTTACCGCGACGAGTACATGCAGGGCCGTTATACCTATGCCAACTACCTGGCAGGCAGCGGCGAAGACAAATACAACACCACTTCGGGGCTTATCTACAACAGCCTCGAGGGCCACAACCCCTACCGCACGCTGTACGAGGAGCTGAACAAACTGGATCGTGACCGTTTCTTCGGCAACGTGAGCATCGACTTCACGATCCTGCCCGAGCTGACCTTCACGCTGCGCGGCGGCTTCGACGCCAATATCGAATGGCGCTCGCAGCAGAAACCCTTCATGTCGCTCGACAACCGCTACGGCATGTACCGCGAGAAGACCATCCGCCGCTACGACTACAACTCGGACTTCCTGCTCAAGTACAACAAGCTGTGGGATCGCTTCGGCGTCACGGCGGCATTCGGCGGCAGCGTCCTGCGCAACAAATACTACTCGACCACCATCACCGCCTCGCAGCTGAGCAGCGAAGGCCCCGGCATGTATTCGTTCGCCAACGCCGCGGTAGCCCTCGACACGTCGCCCTACCGCAGCAACCGGCAGACCAACAGCCTTTACGGCTTTGTCAACCTGTCGTGGGACGACACCTACTTCCTCGACGTCACGGCCCGCAACGACTGGTCGTCGACGCTGGCTCCCTCCAACTGGAGCTATTTCTACCCGTCGGTATCGGCCAGTATCCTGCTCGACAAGGCGTTCAAGATCAACTCCCCTCATGTCAACATGATCAAGCTGCGCGGTTCGTGGGCACAGGTGGGTAACGACACTTCGGTCTTCTCGCTCTACGACGACTACTCGACCACGGACTATCCGGGCGGCGTCACGCTGCCTACGGCCAGCAACTACCCGTACATCCTCCCGGAAAAGACCAGCAGCTGGGAAGTCGGCCTGGAAACCAAGTTCCTGGGCAACCGGCTCAATGTCGACGTGGCGCTCTACAAGACCAGCACCCGCAACCAGATCATCAGCGCCGAAACGAGCGCCGAAACCGGCAGTACGTCCCGCAAGATGAACGCCGGCCTGATTACCAACAAGGGTGTCGAGGTCACGTTCCGCATGGTTCCCGTCCGCACGAAGGACATCAACTGGGAGATCAACGGCAACTGGTCGCTCAACAAGAACAAACTCAACGAGCTGCAGAACGGATGGGATCCCGCAACGCCGTTGCAGACCTCGACCTCGACGACCATCGGCAGCCGTATATTCGTCTACTCGTACGTGGGTAAGTCCATGCACCAGCTCTATTCGGCCAGCCACTACGAGTACGCGCCGGAGGGTTCGACCTACACGGACGAAAACGGCAACCAGGTCGACTGCTCGGGCATGCAGATCATCAACGCCAAGACCGGCTACCCGCTGCTGACCAAGGAGACCGACTCCAAGAAGTTCGAGCACCTGGGCAGCGTAATCCCCGACTGGAAGGCAGGCTTCGGCACGACGTTCCGCTACAAGAACCTCTCGCTGAGCGCGCAGTTCACGGCGCAGGTCGGCGGCGTGGCCTACTCGGTGACCAACTTCGCACTCTCGTACCAGGGCAAACTGAAGAACTCGCTCGCCGGACGTGACGACGGCCTGGTTCTGCAGGGCGTCAACGCCGTGGACAACGGCGACGGCACGGTTTCCTACCAGAAGAACACCGCCGTCACGGAGAACATCTACACCTACTACCAGTCCTACAAATGGGTGCGCGACAACGGCCGTGAAAACACGTTCAGCACCGACTTCCTCAAGTTCAAGGAGCTGCGCATCGACTACCAGCTGCCGAAGCACCTGATGGCCAAGACCCGTTTCCTGCAGGGCGCGTCGATCGGGTTCTTCGCCACCAACCTCTTCTGCATCACCGACTGGCCGCAGTTCGACCCCGAGGCGGCAGGTCTGGTCAACGGTACGAACATTTACCCCGGTATCGAAACCGTCACCTTCCCGATGACGCGTACCTACGGTATCAACATCAAACTTCAGTTCTAAAACTGCGAACGCCATGAAATACGCAAAATATATCCTGATACTCGCGCTGCTCGCCGCATCGGGCGCATGTACGAAAGATTTCGAGGATTACAACACCAATCCGAACAAACAATCGGAAGGGTCCGTAGCCCCCATCGCGCTGCTCGAACCGCTGATTTACAGCTCCACGAACAGCTATTCGTCCTACATGCTGAGCATCGCCAACGAGATTTCGCAGGTCACCGTGGCCAAGTCGACACCGCGCCGCGAACACTGCTACAACCTTGCCGACGGCAATTTCAAGGCCATCTGGAACCTCGGGTACAAATGGGCCGGCAATGCCAAGCACATGTACGACCTGGCCGTGGCGCAGAACCAGCCCAACTTCCAGGCCATCGGCCTGACGCTGAAGGTTTATAACATGTCGATCCTCACCGACATGTTCGGTTCGATCGCCTACCGCGAGGCGCTCAAGGGCGGCGAGGGCATCAACACCCCGCATATCGACTCGCAGCAGGAGGTCTATACGGCCATGCTGGAGGAACTCGAGCTGGCCAACTCGCTCTACAACGCCAGCCTGGGGCTGGACGACCCCACCAAGGACGGCATCTACGGCGGCGACATCGCCAAGTGGCAGAAATTCACCAACACGCTGCGCCTGCGTCTGCTGATGCGCGTGAGCGGCCGTAACAACGCCTTCACCCCCACGGTCGGCGAGCAGATCAACCAGATCATCTCCAACCCGGGCAAATACCCCGTCTTCGAGTCGAACGACGACAACGCCACCGTGAAGTTCTCCGGCAGCGCGGAGTATTACAAGACCTATTTCAACTCCAGTTCGTTCCCCGACGACAAGAGCCTGTCGAGCGACCACCACATCGCCGCACAGCTGCTCGACCTGCTCTACGACGCTTCGGACGGCTTCGTCGACCCGCGCCTGCGCATCTGGATCAAGCCCCGTTACGTCCAGTATCCCAGTGCGACCGAGCCCGATGTGATCCGCGAAATGATCGGCGCCGTCTCGGGCTGTACGATCAACTACAACGGCATCACCTCCATCAGCGAACGCGAACCCTACCTGCATTACGAAACGCTGGTGGGCGACACGCGCCCCAACCACATGCTCGACTACGACGAGCTGCTCTTCATCAAGGCCGAAGCAGCGATGAACGGCTGGATATCGGGCTCCGCCAAGGAGTATTACGAAGCGGCGATCACCGCGTCGTGCCAGAAATGGGGCGAATACGGCATTTACGCCTCCTACCCCGAACTCAACGCGTCGAACAAGATCGAACTGAAAACCGTAGCCATCACGCAGAAGAACATCGCCGCACTGCTGGCGAGCGACCACGTAAAATGGAATAATACCCAGCAGCGCCTCGCCGAGCAGAAATGGCTCTCGCTGTTCTGGGTCATCGGCTTCCAGATGTACCACGAAATGCGCCGCACGGGGTATCCCGAGTGCAAGACCGGCATGGGAACGATCGAGCTGAACGCCACGGGCGGCAAGTTCATCGCCCGCTATCCCTATCCGTCGATCGCGATCGCCAACAACCGTGCGAACTATACGGCCGCATTCGAGGCACAGGGCGGTACCATCAACGACAACACCATGGTCTTCCCGATCTGGTGGAGCGGCCAGGCCGTCGCCAAGGATGCCGGGCAGCCGTGGGAACACTCGTTCCGCAAGAATGTCATCGCCGAAGAGAACTTATAATCTAAAAACGAACGCACTATGAACGCGAAAAACATATTCCGCAACATAAGGGGCCTGGCCATGTCGGCGCTGCTCCTGATCCCGGCGGCCTTCGTCTCGTGCAGCGACGACGACACGGAGGGCGGCAGCCCCTACTTCCGGCTGGAGAATACCGTCGTATCGAGCAAGCTGGTGACCGCCTCCTCCGACCTGGGTTTCGACGCCGAGGCCATCATCGGCGACGCCACGCTCGAACTGATCCGTTACGACATCCGTTCGAACTGCAACTGGAGTGTCGAATGCAACTCCACGGACGGAGACTGGATCAAATTCTACCCCAAGACAGGCCAGGGCGACGGCAAGGTACGCTTCTGCCTGGACGATAACGACGCCAACACCCCGCGTTCGGCGACGGTCGTATTCCGCTATGCGGACGGCAGGCAGACCGAAACGACCCTCGTCGTCAACCAGAGCGCCAACGAACCTTACATCCGGTTCGTCGTCAACAACATCGAGACGAACGAGATCGTAGCGGGACGTTATGCCGCCCATTACGACATCAGGGTCGCGTCGAACGTGACGCCGTTCTACGAACCCGAAAAAGCCGAATGGGCAACCTTCACCGAGACGGGCAACGGGACTTTCACGCTCGACATCGAGGAGTATCCCGAGCAGCCGGCATCCCTGAGCCGTGATTTCAGCATCGCCTTCAAGGGCAGCGGCCAGTACAAGGACATCAGAGCCGACCTAAACATCCTGCAGGACATCACGCCGCAGATCGAGATTACGAGCGAGGACATCGGCGACGACCTGGCACTGCCCCCGTTCCCGGCCTACCAGCCCAATGCATTCACCTTCAAGGTGAAATCCAACTGGGACTGGACGATTTCGGTTGCCGAGAACGCATGGATCGAGGTCACGCCCTCGGCCGGCGAAGCGGACAAGGAGTATGTCATGACGGTGAAAGCGACCAGCAACCTCTCGCTCGACGAACGCTCCGCTTCGTTCTCGATCATCTCGGACGAGGTGCTCGGCACCAAAGCCGTCAAGGAGATCTTCGTGACACAGGAAAGCCTGGCGGAAGGCGGGCCGCTGGAAGGTCTGGACGCTCCGGTAAAGTGGTTCTTCAACGGTGCATCGGGCACGGACTACACGGTTCCGAAAGAGCAGTTCGAGCAGAACAACAAGCTCATGGCCTCGTCGGGCGTAGGTTATATCTCCTACTTCCACACCTTCAACTCCGACGGCAGCCTGCACCCCAACAGCACGCGCATGATCGGCGGCACGGGACAACCCTACGTCACGGGAGCATGGAAGGGCGACTACTGGTTATTCGAAGTTCCGGTCAAGAACTTCAAGTCGGGAACGAAGGTTCGTTTTACGGGTCTCACACGTATCTCCGGCACCGGACAGAAGTACTGGAGCCTGCAATATATGGACGGTACGAGCTGGAAACCGGCGACCGACACGCAGACCGCAACCGTCAACGGGGAACAGATCACCTACACGCATCTGGTACCGACGGCCAACATGCAGATCGACGAGACAATGACCTTCGCACGCGGTATCAGCGACGGCAGCGTCAAGATCCGGTTCTATTGCGAAGCCAACACCACGGGCGGCACGGAACCCAACGGCGGTACGATCCGCTGGGCAAGCTCCGCCGATAACGGGTACAACGACAGTCCGGTCATTCAGGTTGTCGAATAACACCGTTCGATCCCCATACCGAAGAGGGAGGCCTGAAGGCCTCCCTCTTCTTTTATTCCGCCCCGGGTGGCAACGGCGATGGCGGTGGTACAGGCCTCCGAAGGCCGGGCCCGCCGGGCCCGAGGCACATGCCTTTCCGTCCAAGCCGTGAATGGCGCCCCGGAGCATATCAGGCGGCGGAGAGGGACGCACGGGCGCCGACACGGACACACAACTCGCGGGCACACGAGTTCAAGACGCACAGCACACGGTTCACGGAGCACGGTTCCCAGAGCACAGGACACGGATCATAGGTCATGACACACGGACGCAACTGATAACCGCTACGCACCGCCGGAAACGCCGCAAAAAAGGGAGCCTATGAAAGGCTCCCTTTAATATCTGTACCAAAGTCGTCAGTTGATGTTCCGCCGGTCGGGTTCGTGGTCGGGGGAAGCGGCTTCCATGTCGATCTGCAACTTGACCATGTTGATGGCTGTCGCAGCCGCTTCATCGCCCTTGTTGCCGTGGCGGCCGCCGCAGCGGTCGAGCGCCTGCTGCATGTCGTTGACGGTCAGCACACCGAATGCGATCGGCATGTTCCACTGGATCTGCAGCTGGGTGATACCCTGCGTCACGCCCTGGCAAATGAAATCGAAATGGCGCGTATCGCCCTGGATGACACACCCGAGCGCGATCACCGCGTCGACATCGGTATATTCGGCGAAAAACTGTGCGCCGAGCGCCAGTTCGAACGTCCCGGGGACATATTTGATCTGGATGTTCAGGTCGGGGCATCCGGCGGCACGCAACGTGCGCACGGCGCCTTCGAGAAGGGCTTCGGTGACCTCGCGGTTCCACTCGGCCACGACGATGCCGAACCGCATCTCGGCGGCCGAAGGCAGGGGTGAATCGAATTGGGAAAGGTTATGCTTCTTGGTCGCCATAGTCTCCGGTTATTTTATGCTGCCGAGAAGTTTCTCCGCGTCGCGTGCGTCCATCGACGCCGGGTACGAAGTCAGTATCTGCTCGTAGTATGCGGCCGCTTTCGCGCCGTTGCCCTGGGCCTGCTCGGCCAGGCCGGCTTTGCGGAGGTACATCGGAGCGGTGAGGTTGTTGTCGGCAGCCGCTACGGCTTTGTCGTAGAATTTCACAGCCTTGGCATAGTCCTTCTGCTCGACGGCGATGTCACCCTGCAACCCGTAGTTCTGGGCGTTGATCAATGCGCCCGGGATACCCTTTACGGGCGAATACCTGGCCAGGAATTTGGCGGCATTCTCCAGGTCGCCGGCCTTCAGGTAACAGATGCCGGCGTAGTGTTTGGCAAGGTTGCCCGAAGGGGTCGAGCCGTACTTCTCGATCACCTCGAGGAATCCGGCGCCGTTGGCATCGCCTTCGAGTGCCAGCGCATAGTCCGCATTCTGATCCTCGAAACGGTACTGCGCCTCGGCGATCATTTCGGCGGCCTTCTCGGCACGCGGCGACACGATCAGTGCGCGGTAGCCGAAAACGAGGGCTGCGAGCACCAGCAATCCGAGGAAAACATACGACAACATACGGCCGTTCTTCTCGAAGAAAAACTCAGTTTTGTTCATTGCTTCGCCAAGGGTTTCCTGCTCGGCGACATGCTGTTTTGCCATAAAAATCTATCTTGTTTAGTTTATAATTCCGTACGTTAGGCAGCAAAGATACAAAACTATTCACAATGTACAATGCCGCATCCCGATTTTTTGCAACTCGGGATACATGCGACGGGCGCAATGCCCAAATAAATTTGGCATTGCGCTCGGCTTGCACTATCTTTGAACCATGTATCTGAAGAAAATATCGCTGCTCAACTTCAAGAATATCGCACAGGAGGAACTCGCCCTGTGCCCCGGCATCAACTGCCTGGTGGGCGACAACGGGGCGGGCAAGACCAATGTCATCGACGCGGTCTATTACCTCTCGATGTGCAAGTCGTCGCTGACGATGACCGACGGGCAGAGCGTCCGCCACGGCGCGGATTTCTTCCTCGCCGAAGGACAGTACCTCACCGATGCGGGCAAGACGGAGAGCGTCGTGTGCTCGTTCTCGCGCAAGGGCGGCAAGGTGCTCAAACGCAACGGAAAGGAGTACGAACGGCTGTCGGATCACGTGGGGCTGATTCCAGCCGTGATCGTGTCGCCGGCCGACAGTGCGCTCATCAGCGACGCCGCGGACGAACGCCGCCGCTACCTCAACGGCTTCATCTCGCAGCTCGACCGCACCTACCTGGCCGCCGTAATGCGTTACAACGGCGTGCTGGCCGAACGCAACCGCCTGCTCAAGAACATGCCCGACGAAACGATGCTCCGCATTTACGACCTGCAACTCGTCGAGCAGGGCAACCGAATACACGCCCTGCGGCGGGAGTTCACGCAACGGCTGCAACCCGTCGTCGCGGACTATTACCGCACCCTCTCGGGCGACCGCGAGCAGGTCGAACTGCACTACAAGTCGGAGCTGAACGACCGGCCGTTCGACGAACTGCTCCTCGCGGCACGGCAGAAAGACCTCGCCAACGAATTCACCACGGCAGGCATCCACCGCGACGACCTGGTGCTGAAAATCGGCGGCTACCCCCTGCGCAAATACGGGTCGCAGGGACAGCAGAAATCGTTCCTGATAGCCCTCAAACTGGCGCAATACACCATCGTCGCCCGGGAAAAGGGCGAAAAACCGATCCTGCTGCTGGACGACCTCTTCGACAAGCTCGACGCCGGGCGCGTGGAGCAGTTGATCCGCCTCGTGTCCGAAGATTCGTTCGGGCAGATCTTGATCACCGACTGCAACCCCACACGGCTGCGTACGATCCTCGACAAGGCGGGCGGCGAATATGCGCTTTTCACGGTCGGGAACGGGGCGGTGACGCAGGGGAATGCAACGGCAACGGCTGCCGCGGCAGACCCGGACAAAGGATCGGCCGGAAGCCGGCCCGGGAATGCGGTAACGGACGGGGCTGCGGAACCGATGGAGGAAAAAACACCGGGACAGACCGGGACTGCGGCCGCGGATCGGACAGAAGGGCAAGCCGGGGAATCGCCGGCGGGAGAACCCGCGCGGCGGCCTTCGGAACCAGTCCCGGCACCGGAGCCTGCCGAAGAACCAGCAGCAGAACCCGACGGCAACGGGGCACGCCCCGGGGATGCAGCATCGGAAGGAGGACGGCCATGAGACGGACGAAGACCATGCTGATGGGCGACCTGCTGGAGGAGTTTTTCAAACGCCCCTATGTTGCGGCGAAAGTCGCCGAAGGGAAACTGCCCGACACCTGGCGCGAGATCGTGGGCGACCGCGCCGCGGAGATTACGACCGAGCTGAAAATCGAAAACCACATCCTCTATGCCCGCATCCAGTCGAGCGTGCTCCGCTCGGAGCTCTTCTACCAGCGCGAGGCGCTCAAGGAGGAGATCAACCGCCGCTCGGGCGTGCGGCTGGTCAATGCCGTGATTATCAGGTAAAACACACAGCCGACACCCCGGAATCAGCACAAGAAAAAGGTGCAGGACAATCCTGCACCTTTTTCTTTTCTACTTCGGGGGAAGCCCGCAGCCTCGCTCCCGATTACTGGATGATCGCGGCACGGTTGGCGGCCTGAACCTTCTTGAACGGATCGGGCGAGTTGCCCTTGCCCTCGTAATTCAGCTGCTTGGGGTTGACGCCCTTCGATACGAGGAAGTCGAATACCCGCTTGGCACGGTGCTCGGCGACGCGCTTGTTTCCGGCCTTGGTTCCCGTCTGCTGGTCGGCATGGCCCACGATCTGGTAAACCATGTCCTGCGGGCCGTTCTTGATCTTCTCGGCCACCAGCTCGAGGCGGGTCTTCTCCTGCGGGGTCAGCCACGACATGCTGTAATCGAAGAGGATGATCGAAGTATCGGCTGCAACCTGCTCCTCGGCGGCAACGACGGTAGCGGCCGCGGCGGCAGTAGCTGCCGCAGCTGCGGCATCGGCCGTGGCGGCGAGCTCGGCCTGCGAGGCGGCAAGCTGCTGTGCCAGCTGGGCATTCTCGACCTCCATGGCGGCGGCAGCGGCCATGCTGGCGGCTACGGCGTCCTGGAAAGCCTGGATGTCCGCAACGGTATAGCCCGCAACACCGCGCTGCCAGCCGCGCTTGTTAAAGCGGTAGGTGAAACCTGCCGTAGCGCTGAAGCCGAACAGGTAGGAGCCGTCCATCGCAACGGGGCTGACCCGCGAAGGCGCTATCAGCCCTTTGAGTTCGATATTGAAATCGAACGACGGCGAAATGCGGAACTTGTTGAGCCAGCCCAAAGTGAACGCGAACGACTGGTGCGTACCCGAACCGTTGTTCTCGTGGCTCTTGTCGGTGAAGTTCGAGGCCATATATCCGAAACCGGCGAACGGCACGGCATAGTAGGCTCGGTCTTCACGGTAACCCCCTGCCCAGTTGGAGAAGTTGAGCATGAAATCGGCATGCACGAACAAATAGGGCCATTTCGCCTTGCCCAGCACATCGTCGAAATTGGCGAACCGGCCGCCCTGCAACTGGAGGCGCATACCGGTCACCGGATGGAACCATTTGGTAAGGCCGAAGTTGGCCTCGAAATTGATACGGTCGCCGAAACTCCCCTGGTTGGTACCGTTGGAAAGGGCCGTACCGGCACCGCCTCCAAGCGTAATTTCCCAGTTATCCCAGAAACCGTTCGACACGAAACCGGCAAAGCTCGGTTTTTTGGGCGTATCCTGCGCCCACACAGACGTAGCCAATGCCACGGCTGCCAACAATAGAATAAGTTTTTTCATGGTCAATAATATTTAATCCCAATAATAAAGTTTCTCTTTTCCCGAAACCGTTAATTGACAGGCCATAGCACAAAAACAGCGCCGAAACCGCACAAAAAAGGCTGGAAACGTATGTTTCCAGCCTTTTAAGCTCAGGATTAAATCCTTACGGAATCAACCGCACTTCGAATAACCGCACGACATGCACGTAAGACAGCCGTTCTGGTAGGCCATATTCTCCTGTCCGCAGCTCGGGCACTTGCCTTTCGACTTGGTGCCGTCGACGATATACTGCTTCAGGGCGCGGCAGACGCCCGTCTTCCATGTGTTGATCGACTCGCTGTTCAGGTGGAGCGATTCGATCAGCGAGACAGTCTTCTCGATCGGCATACCGTGGCGCAAGACACCCGAGATCAGTTTGGCATAGTTCCAGAACTCCTCGTCGAACAGACGCGAGATACCGCCGATGGTATTCGTATAGCCGTAGCGGTCAGTATACTGGAAGTCGTAACGCTTGGTTCCATCATCGTCTATATTCTTGATAATACGTCCGCTGGTTACGCTTTTCGGCAACAGGATACCTTCA
>OHZI01000132.1_pt1 | contig 24350 bp, 18 predicted proteins | sample 1580511 | NCBI WGS metagenome assembly OHZI01 (sample SAMEA3882508, study PRJEB24775) | human gut metagenome | biome: human-associated habitat; feature: intestine environment; material: feces | place: Netherlands | collected 2009/2010
CCCGCATCCGGCAGAATGCCATACCAGTCCGCCGGGGTATCCACCGTAGGATAAGTCCGTTGCGCTCCGGTCCGGAACATCACTCTCTCGATGGCCGGAACGGGCGCAAAGAACATACGTTGCCCCACTTTCTTTCCATCCACATAGACAATTACCATGCGGTTGGCAACAGAAAGCTCCACTTCTACCTTATACGTCTTGCCCGGTTCATACTTCAACAAATTACCAAACCGCGCACCTCCTTTGGCACGGAAAAGTCCATCGGGAGTCAGTTCCAGACGGGAACAGGCAATGCCGTTTTCATCCAGAAATTCTATCTGCAAAAGTCCTTTATCGTTCTGTTCCGCCATCAGTTCGAAAGATACTTTCAGTTCTTTTGTAGCAGGTATCTTACGCTCCACACGGGCATAATCGAATAAGTCCTTGTCTTGCAGCACCAGCCATTTTCCATCCAGTGATACGGGAGCCCACTGCAAGGAATACAAATTCCAGTCGGTCAGTTCGCTCAAATCTTTGTAGCCGGCAAAATCGTCGTCAGCATGCTCGCTGGCATGTGCGCGGACAGGCACAGGAATATGAGACACCCACATATCCTCTTTATTCATACTGTAAGTCACCCATAAATCACCATCGGGAGGAGTCCCGTTACCTTCCTGAATACCCCGTACATACTGAGGACCGAATGATTTATAATTACCTCCGTAACGCATCGGCGTAATCTCGCCGTGCACCAGGTTCAAAGTGGTATATTCCAGGCCGTCCTTACTCAGCGAAATAGCCAGTGGCCAGCGGAACTCGGAAGGATTATACACCGTGGCGTATGTACCGTCACTCAAACGTTGCCCCCATATCTTCGCATTACTGTTTACGAAACCTTTCGCACGTTCCACCGGTTGCGCCCATGTATTTCCGCCATCCTCGCTGATGGAAGTCAGGGCGTGTTTCCACAGGCTTACCAAACGGCCGTCGGGCAAGGTATAGTCACAATACGCTTTGTATTCTTTGTGTAAAGGAATCAACGGGTCATTGCGGTCGGCTTCCTCCACCCACTGCATACGGTAGCGGGGATTATCCAGAATCTCCTGACAGGCTTTTACAAACTCCTTGTCTTTACTCCGTTTAAAATAAGGATAAGAGGTATTCTTTTCATTGAACGCATGGTTATAATAAATGAAATAAATGGGGCCGAAGGAACCGTCCTTTTTAATTTCGCGAACTACACGGCCTATTCCGTTCCCGTCATTCGGATCATCTTTCTTGTCCAGCGCCACGCCATAGTTTCCCATGGCTATCAGTCGGCCGCTCTTTGACACATAAAAGCCTACACGCTGATGCATGATGGCATCCAGATCTTTTGCCTTATTCTTCAGGGTACATCCTGGATAATAACTGTACTTCATGCTTCTTGTTCCTTTCTTGTCACTGTTCACTAAATGTGCTTTTCTAAATTCACATATGTAAACAGCAGCTATTTGGGTTGCTTTCGCAAAGTGGAACCCGACTTACCGCTTTCCACGATAGAAGCCGGGATGTCTTTGCTGGTATAGTTAAATATAAAGTCTTGTGCTCTGCACTGGGAATTGATTTTTCCGGTAAAATGCAGACAACAAAACCTGGTCCTTACAGTTCGATCTGTGCGATTACTTCTTTCAGGGCATCAGCACTCTTTTTCAGCAGTGCAACTTCTTCTTTATTCATACGCATCTGAACTTTTCCCTGGATTCCATTTGGTCCTACAAGAGTAAGGGTACTCAGGCACACATCTTCGATTCCATACTCACCGTGAAGCATGGAGGATACAGTTGCAAGGGAATCGGAAGCTGCCAGGATCAGACCTACCAGCTGGCAAACGGTAGCAGATACTGCATAGAAGGTTGCACCTTTCTTTGCAATAACTTTTCCGCCGGATTTCTGTACATATTCCAGCATGGCTTCTTTATCCAGAGGTTTCACATCCTTGCCGTGAGCTTTCATTTCTTCATAATACTCATCTGTGCTGAGACCGGAAATGTAAGCGCCTGTCCATGGAATGAAGGAGGTGTCTCCGTGCTCGCCAAAAACATAAGCGTGGATATTTCCCTGGGCTACTTTGAAGTGCTCGGAAAGTCCATAGCGAAGTCTTGCTGTATCAAGAATAGTTCCGGATCCCATGATCTGATTCTCCGGAAGACCGGAAATCTTAGTAAATACATAGGTCATAATGTCTACCGGGTTGCTTACGATAATATACTTTGCGTCTGGAGCTTCTTTTACGATCTGAGGAGTGATGCTCTTCAGAATGTTTACGTTTGTCTGAGTAAGCTCAATTCGTGTCTGTCCTGGTTTACGGGCGATTCCGGAAGTAATGATCACGATGTCTGAATCTTTGGCATCTGCGTAATCTCCGGCCACCAGAGATACAGGGCTTCTGAAGCAGGTTCCCTGCTCAATGTCCATAACCTCTCCTTCAACCTTCTCCTTGTTGATGTCGATCAGAACAATCTCGGAAGCGATCTCATCGTGTGCCAGTGTGTAAGCGATAGTGGAGCCAACGCTTCCAGCTCCGATAATGGTAATTTTGCTGCTCATAAAAAACTCCTTTCATGGGGGTTGTGGGATTTTGTCAACTTTTCCCTCTGTTTTGTCACTTTTTCGTGGGATTGGTTGGTTTTCCCTGTGTGATGTCCTTTGTTTCTTGTTTATTTTTTAACAATCACAGTTAGAAAAAAAGCGGGTAAAAACTTTATTTTCTGCCTTGTGACATGGCCTAAACCAGAAACACAGAGGATTTTCTTCCTGTTTTCCTGGTTCAAGTCATGTCACTATGTGTTTCTTGACAAACAATTCTCAACAAAAGGACTTTTCCCTCTTCGTCTCCGCATAAAATATTGGTTTTCTCCGCTCTCATTAAGATACCACAATGATAATCTTTTAACAACTATTTTTTTAAATTTTTATCATTATTTTGGGGCTTCTACATATTGCATAAATATAGGGGCTCTGTTTTGTATGATTTTATGTAGGTTACTTCTGTAAATCCCATTGTCCCCAGATTGGCGTCTCCCTTTTTCAGATATGCATTAATTTCCTTATTATTTACAATTTTCTGGTACTTCAAGTAGATCAGTTCTCCTTTTTAGCTTTTTTCTCAAGATAATTATAAGGAAAAAAAAGCAGGTTGTTGTCTCGGACATGTAAAATTTTGTTTAAATTTGAGAAGAAGAAAGCATCTGTCAGTTACGATTCGACAGATGCTTTTTTCTAAAGCATGTTTAAAAAATTATATATCTCACCAATGCTTTTTTCCTACCCGAATCAGCAGGCGTACAGCTTCACAATATTCTTCAGATTCTCCACAGCATAATCCATTCCTTCAACGGTAATGTGTTCGCATGGTCCGTGGAAGGCATAGCCGCCGGTTCCAAGGTTCGGACAGGGCAGTCCCATGAAGGAAAGCCTTGCGCCATCTGTGCCGCCGCGGATTGCAACTGTCTTAGGATTCAGCCCGGACTGCTGGACGGCTTTCTTGGCGTTATCGATCAGGTGCATGCAAGGCTCGATCTTCTCTTTCATGTTGCGGTACTGTTCTTTGATGATGAGGGTTACGGTACCTTCGCCGTATTTCTCGTTGAGAAGCTTGACGATATGTCTCATCAGCTCCTGGCGGCAGGCGAACATGGCGCTGTCGTGGTCACGGATAATGTAGTCAAGGCTTGCAGAAGACACATCTCCGCTCATTTCACAGAGATGGAAAAATCCCTCATACTCTTCTGTGTTCGCTGGGGTATCTCCTGCCGGAAGCATGTTATTGAACTCCATGGCAACCAGGGCTGCATTGATCATGGTGTTCTTACTGCTGCCCGGGTGTACAGAAAAGCCTTTGATCTTTACTTTCGCACCTGCGGCATTGAAGTTCTCATACTCGATCTCATTCTCCGCACCGCCATCTACAGTATAGGCAAAATCTGCTCCAAAGCCTTCTACATCGAAGAAGTCTGCGCCGCGGCCCACTTCTTCATCCGGGGTAAAGCCGATACAGATTTTTCCATGAGGAATGTTCTCTGTGATCACCTGCTCTGCCATAGTCATGATCTCAGCCACACCAGCCTTGTCATCTGCACCAAGAAGGGTGCTTCCGTCGGTGGTGATCAGGGTTCTTCCTTTTAAAGATGCCAGATGTGGGAAATCTTTCAAGGTAAGAGCATATTCACTGTCTCCCAACTTTACATCACCGCCGTCGTACTCCGGGATGATCTGTGGATTTACGTTTTCTCCGGAAAAATCAGGTGCTGTGTCCATATGTGCGATAAAGCCGATGGCTGGTCTCTCTTCCATGCCTTCTGTAGCCGGGATCACGCCATAAACATAGCACTTGTCATCAATGCGCACGTCCTGAACTCCTATCTTTTTCAGTTCCTCTGCCAGCTGTTTTCCCAGGTCAAACTGGCGGCTGGTGGACGGCACGTTCTCCTGCTCATCCTCGCTTGTGGTATATACTTTCACATAATTTAATAAACGTTCGTATGCACGCATTTTTGCTTTTCTCCTTCTCATGTATTCTTTATTTTCAAGCAGCTCGGCTAAATAATTTTACAGCTCTTCCAGTTTCTCCAGTTCCCCGCCAAATGAAGTATCCATACATTCTTCAAAAGACGCTTCCTTCTTCATCTTCTCCAGTGCCACTCCCGCCTTCTTTACAGTCTGCACCGTTCCGGCACCTGCTATGCAGCCGCCAGGACACGCCATGCCTTCCAGCAGATATCCGTTGTATTTCCCTGCTTTGGCTGCCATCAGCATCTTTTTACACTCCTGAAGTCCGTTAGCACTGACTACCTTCACCTCGCGATCCGGATCCATTCGCTTTACAGCTTTCACAACTGCGGCTGCCACACCGCCGCTAACAGCGAAGCCACGACCGTCACTACTGGCCTGGGTAAGAGGCTCTTCCTCCGGAAGGCTGGCGAAATCAACATCCTTAGCATCAAACATGCCTTTCACCTCTTCAAAGGTGAGAACGAAGTCCACATAGCTTCGAACCGACTTACGGCTTGCCTCCAGCTTCTTGGCTGCACATGGTCCTACAAACACGATCTTGCAGTCTGGCTCTTCCTGCTTCAGAAGTCTGGCAGTCAGTACCATGGGAGTAAGCGCCATGGAAATGCAGTTGGCAAGCTGTGGAACCGTCTTTTTTGCCATAACCGACCATGCCGGGCAACAGGAGGTTCCCATAAACGGAATTTTCTCTGGCACTTCCTTCATGAAGTCCTTAGCCTCCTCAATGGTACAAAGATCTGCACCCACAGCCACTTCCTTAATATCCGTAAATCCAAGCGCTTTAAAAGCTCCCCGAAGCTGGGTATTCTTCAATTCCGGTTCAAACTGACCTGCCACAGCCGGCGCTACAATGGCATAAACTGGTGTATCACTTTTTAATGCCATAATGGTCTGATAAATCTGTCCCTTATCTACAATGGCACTGAACGGACAGCTTACCAGGCACATTCCACAGGAAACACACTTATCATAGTCGATCTCTGCTCTTCCATACTCGTCTGAATGGATGGCATTCATTCCACAGGCCTTGGCACACGGACGCTCCTGCTTGATAATGGCATTATATGGACAGGATTCCAGACACTTTCCACATTTGATGCATTTCTCCTGATCGATCACAGACCGCCCGTTTTCCATGTGGATGGCCTGCTTGGGACAGACCTCCTGACAAGGATGTTCCAGACAGCCCTGGCAGCCCTCTGTGACGATCACACGCTTCTCCGGACAGGAGTTGCAGGCAAATTTAATAATATTGATAAGGGGCGGCTCATAATATTTCTCTTCGATCAAGCTGGCTTCTACGCCCTTGGAAATTGGCGCATGCTCGGAAATGTTTCGAAGAGGCAGTCCCATTGCCACACGCAGTCTCTCTCCTACGATAGCTCTCTCCAGAAAAATACTGTCACGATATGTTGCAATCTCTCCTGGAAGAATTTTGTACGGAAGATCATCCATCTCTTTCTCAATGTCGCCCTCATAGGCAAGCCGGGCAATCTCAGTAAAAATCTGGTGTCTGATTTTTGTCTTTGATGAGTATAGTCCTCTCATTCTTTTTCTCCTTATGCTGTAGTATTTTGCACCAGCCAGATTTTACCGCAATCAATCTAACTGTCTTTATAAAGTTTTCTTTCTCCGCTTTTTTAAATAGTTGATATAAATTCATCAAGTATTTATTATACCACCTATCATACAAAAAAATTATAATTTAAGCAAATCTTTTTCCAATTTCTTTTCCTGGAGCATGTATGAAAAAGGCTTTCTTTTAGTGTGTTGAAAGTTGTTCAAATGTGTCCCTCCTGAAGAACTTTTCACCCTCCCAACACATTAAATAAGAAATGCGCGCAAAAAAAGACACTGTACAGATTTCTCCACACAATGTCTTTCTTCAAAATTTTTACATAAAATAGTATTTCATCCACCTATCTGGCAATCCAGATCACAGACGGAATGCACTGCTTTTTTCAAAAGTTCCATATGCTCCGGTTCTGGAGGAAGTATCTCCGGCAGCTTGTATTCTCTTCCAAGCCAGTCGTACTTATCCTGTCCCAGACGGTGATATGGAAGAAGGTGAATCTTCTTCACACCTGGCAATGTAGATGCAAAGGAAGCAATAGACTTGATTTCCTCCACACTGTCATTGAACGTTGGAACGACAGGTACACGAATCACCAGATTGGTCTGGCCAGAAAGAGCTACCTTTCTGGCGTTCTCCAGAGCCAGTCCATTGGGCTTGCCTGTAAACTGCTTATGCTTCTCCTGATTGGTATGCTTGATATCCATCAGGTAAGTATCCAGATAAGGCAGTACCATCTCTATATTTTTCCAGGGAACACAAGCCATACTCTCGATAGCTGTATTAATTCCACGCTCTTTCGCTGCGCGAAGAAGGTCACGGGCAAATTCCGGCTGACAGAGACATTCGCCGCCGGAAAGTGTCATTCCGCCGCCGGAACGGTAGTAGTATGGGCGATCCTTCTCTACCAGTTCGATCATCTCGCGGACCGTTACGTCTCGTCCCATGGTCTTCACGCCGTCTGGAGTTTTCATTGTCTGGATCTTATATTCCTGGGATTCCGGATTGCAGCACCACTGACATCTGAGCACACAGCCTTTCAAAAACACAATGGTACGGATTCCAGGACCGTCATGGATGGAATAGCGCTGGACGTCGAAAATACGTCCTGTAGTGTCTAAATATTCCATAGATTTCTCCATTATACGGAAGTGCCAGCAGACTTCTCTTAACGAAGCCACCAGCAATTCCATTTATATTTTTCGCAGAAAGTTCCCATTCACAGCCACACTTATCATCTCGCTAAGAAGTGAGCTATGGGGCAATTATAACTCTCCTGCATAAGAGTCTGCTGACTTTCTTTTTAGAATCCCTGCTCAGTTCTTCTGATAATGTCATCCTGCAGAGATTTGGAAAGTGTAGTAAACAGTGCACTGTAACCAGCCACACGTACAACCAGATGCTTATAGTTCTCCGGATGTGCCTGTGCATCAAGCAGTGTCTCTCTGCTTACAACGTTAAACTGCATATGCATTCCCTTCTGATCGAAGTAGGAACGGATCAGTGCAACGAACTTCTCAAGACCCTCACGTCCAGACAATGCTGACGGATGGAATTTCTGATTGAACAGAGTACCATTGGATACGATGAAGTGATCCAGTTTCGCAACAGAGCTTGCTGCTGCAGTAGGTCCGTTCACATCCTTACCTGCGGATGGGGAAACACCATCTGCAACCGGAGTATGTGCATATCTTCCATCTGGTGTAGCACCAGTCTGTCCGCCAAGGGGTACGTTTGCAGAAACCGGATAAAGTCCTGCCTGGTACTGTCCACCACGTGGGTTCTTAAAGTTCTGAAGCGGTCTTGTATATGTGTAAGCCACATCTCTTGCGAAGTAGTCCACTTCCGGAATATCATTTCCGAATTTCGGAACTTCTGCGATCATATCGTGGATTTCCTGGTATCTTGCCATCTTCTCAGGTGCCATCTGGGCATTCATAACAGATTTCAGGACAGCTGCTGCAGTATCCGCATCAACCTTGGCACCGCTCTCAGTCATCTCTCTTAAGATGCCGGTTGTGATCTCTTTCACAGACTGCTCATCCAGGCCTTTGCCATAGTTCCATGCAAGAGCTTCCTTCAGCTCCTCCATCGTAAACTTCTTCTCTTCATAGACCAGCTGACGAATTGCATACAGGGAATCTGCCATGTTTGCAATACCAAAGCCCTGGGGACCGGTAAAGTTATAAACTGCGCCGCCTTCCTGTACGGTCTTTCCACGTTTGATACAGTCATCGATCATACTGGAAAGGAATGGAAGCGGACAACGCTTTGCATGAGCCACGTCAATGGCATTATCTGCATTTACAAGAAGGGAAATGCAGTACTCCATCTGTTTCTTGTATGCATCATAGAATTCATCGAATGTAGCCATCTGGGTTACATCGCCGGTAGGAATTCCGACCATCTCGCCCTGATCCATACCATTGGCAAATACAAGCTCCAGCGGACGGCACATATTAAAGAATGCTGCATCATGCCATCCCTCTGTCTTACCTGCTTTCTGAGGCTCTACGCATCCGATGATATTGTACTCACGGGCATCTGCCAGGGAAAGTCCTCTGTTCTGCAGTGCCGGGATGATTACCTCGTCGTTATAATAAGCCGGAAGTCCGATACCCGTTCTGGTAAGCTCTGCTGCCTTGATCAGAAGGTCATGAGGAGAACCATTCCATACACGGATGGAAAGGGACGGAGCCGGAAGATGTACATGCATGGATGCCTCAATACACATAAAGGAAAGGTCATTGGTCACATCATTGCCATCTTTATCCTGACCTCCTACGATCAGGTTCTGGAACAGACTGTAGCCTGCGAAGCCTTCTGCGGAAGCAGCATCACGGACTTTATTCAGGTCATTTAATTTTACCCAGATGCAATCAAGAAGCTCCTGGGCTGCTGTTCTGGTAATCGCGCCGCTCTCAATATCCTTCTTATAATAAGGATACATATACTGGTCGAAACGTCCTGGGGAAATGGAATGTCCGCTAGACTCCATCTGGAGAAGCTGCTGCACAAACCAGAAGGACTGACACGCCTCCCAGAAATTGGTAGCTCCCTTCGCCGGAACCTTGCTGCAATTGGATGCAATCACAAGAAGCTCTGCTTTACGCTGTGGATCTGTACATTTCTCTGCCATTTCAAGGGCAAGCTTTGCATATCTGTCTGCATAATCAATCACTGCCTGGCAGCTCATGATAACTGCTTCCAGGAAACGGGAACGCTCTGCGTAATCTCCATCCCCCACATTGCATTTATCCAGCTCAGCCTGTGCTTTCGCCATAATGCCTTCGTATCCGATTTCAAGAACTTCCCAATACTTTACTGTAACGTGTCCTACACCATTGTAGAAATAATTTCCTGGTGTAAAAATGTTGTGATCGATGGCACGGATTGCTTCCGGTGCCATATATGCTGTGGCAAGCTCACTGGTAGTCTTGCCTTTCCAGTATTTGTGTACCTCGCGAAGATCTGCTTTGGCCTGCTCTGAAATATAGAATGGATCAGCAGTTCTGGTGGCAACCGTATCCAGCTCGTCTTCCAGCCACTGGAATGAGAATTCCGGGAATGTCTGGCATCCTCTCGGTGCAATGGAGTTACTTCCCACGATCAGTTCCTCATCACGGATGATGATCGGAATATTATGTAAAATGTGGGAAAAAGCTTTCGCTCTTCTGGTAATGATCGGCTGGTCTTCCGTCTCCTTATAGGACTCTGTGATCAGCTTCGCTCTGTAAGATTCGATCTCCGGCATCTTGGCATAGAGATGATCTACCAGGCGGGTAATTCTGGAAGATTTGGGAATCTCAATTGTATTGTATTTTTCCATGGTTCTCCTTTCTCATGGATGTCCCGGCATATGAAATAGTATTCTGTATCTCCAAAACACAATATTCTCTCTGTCGGCAACATAAATGTCCGTTGTTCCATGACATAGTTTTCTATGCTCATTATACGTCATTTGCTATGCGGTGTCAACATAATTCAACACCAGTTTTGTTGTTTTAGTTGGTGTTTTTGGTTGGTTTTTGTGGTTTTTCGTTGTTTTTATTAAAAAGCACAATTAAACCAAAAAGCGTTTTCCGATTTTCATATTTTGATTTCGGAAAACGCTTTTCAAATTATATCTCCACACAAATTATATAGCAGTTCAGTGCCATACGTTGAAAGTTATCAATTTATTTGAAATATATGTGTATTCTTTCTCTCTGCCCCGTCTTGATATTTTCAGCCAATGCAACAGCAAGAAATCCAGATCCTCCTGCAACTTTTATTTTGCTGCCATTTGGTGACATCTTTGCTACACCCCAGTTACTTCTTGCATACGATATTCCCCCTCTGAGTTTCCAACCTTTTTTCAGATTAAATTTAAATGCGATACTCTTATTTTTATATTTGGAATAACGCAGATTATAAATTGCATTCTTTTTAAAAGCAGTTCCTTTAATTGTGAGCTTTCCCACCTTTGCAGAAGAAACAGGATTTACATATTTATACACGGTAAATGTACATTTGTAAGTTTCCCGTTCAGTTTTCACAGTAATAGTTGTTGTGCCAGCTTTTTGGGGCGTAGCCCAAATAGCATTATCCTTTATCTTTACAGTTGCAACTTTTGTATTACTGGATTCCACAACTACTTTTCTTTTTCCAATGTAGGCAATAAGTTCATCCGGATTGTAGCATCTGCGATTTTCCATAGTTTTAGAAGAATAAATAGTTGCATTTGTCTTAAGAATTTTAAATACCTCTTTTGCGTAAGCAGGCACGGTCATTGCAAACATCATAGCAAATGTCAGCACAACCGTTATTATTTTTTTTAGTGACTTTTTCATTTTCAACACTCCCTTCATGATATGGACATTACAGAATACAATATATATATGCATTTTTGATCCGATTTTCATATTTTGATTTCGGAAAACGCTAAAAAAAACTGCCATATCAGATTTCTCCAATACAGCAGTTTCCTCATCTTCTTATTTACCAGCTATGTAAAATACCAGTGCCTCATTCACATCTTAGTGGCAGTGTCCGCCGCAGCTTCCACAATTACCATTGCAGCCTTTTCCGCTTTTTTTATCCTTCACAATACTTCTCACTGCCAGACCTGCTATTACGACTACGATAGCACCAACAACTACTGTTCCCATATGATACTCCTTTCAGATTACCTATAAGCTCCTTTATGTTGTTAGTATATTCTAACATTCATTAGATGTCAATATTTATTTTATATTCCTTACACATTCAGCTTCATCTGTCCGTCTTTAATATATCCCATATTTCGCATTCCGCGGTAAATCACATAGGATAACAGTCCCGGAAGTAGGAAGTGGAACAATACAATTTTCAGAATTACCAGCACCGGTGATTCTGTTGCCACCATAGTCTGGTAAGTCATGATCTGTCCAACCAGACCAGAGGTTCCCATTCCGGAACCAGTTGCATTGTTTGTCATATGGAAAGGCCCGATAATGGCAATTGGGCCTAAAATAGCAGATGCCAGTGTAGGAGGCAGCCAGATCAGCGGACGCTTCATAATATTAGGGATCTGCAGCATGGAGGTTCCAATTCCCTGGGCAAAAAGACCGCCCACGCCATTATCCTTAAAACTTGTCACTGCAAATCCAATCATCTGACAGCAGCATCCGATCGTTGCCGCACCCGCTGCCACGCCATTCAGCCCCAGAATAATTCCAAGAGCTGCAGAGCTAATGGGCAAAGTCAGTACCATTCCCATGATGACAGAAACCACAATTCCCATCAGGATTGGCTGCTGCTCAGTTCCCCAGTTTACCAGGTTGCCAAGCCATGTCATGAAGCTTGATACTCCCGGTCCTACCAGTATCCCTACAGCACCACCGGAAAGGATGGTGATTGCTGGTGTAATAAGAAGATCCAGTTTTGTTTTTCCGGCAACCAGCCTCCCAATCGTAATTCCCACATATGCAGCCACAAATGCTCCAAGAGGCTCGCCAGGACCGGATAACACTAATGCCCCTGTATCAGACAACAGGGTTCCTGCAATAAGGTTTGATGCATAAGCCCCAATCATTCCTGCTGCCGCAGCCGACAACAGCACATAAGTAGATTCCCGGAATTTATATGCAACACCGATGCCGATTCCGGCACCTGTAAGCCTCTGGGCAACCACTGCAAATGCACTTAAATAAGCGCCATATGTACCGCCCATCAAATCACCAATCTGTTTCAAAATAGTTCCGATGATCAAAGTAGAAAACAACCCCAAAGCCATTCCGCTTAAACCATCAATAAAAATATTGTTTAAAACCTTCTTTATCGCTTTCATACTTTCTCCTTGTCCCCACCATCTAAAGCATGTAAAAAATTAATCTTGCAATCTGCAAAATACACCGAAAAGTGGGGCATGCAGACTGCGAGATTGTTTTTTCCGAACACGCTCTAATATAGATCCATCTTCTTCCTTCCCAGTTCCAGAAATACCTTCGTTCCTTTTCCAAGCTCCGACTCTATCCTGATTCCGTGATCCAGCCTTTTCATAATCTTTCCGCAAAGATAAAGCCCAATTCCAGTAGACCTGTTCTCTTCACGTCCATTATAGCCAGTAAACCCCTTTTCAAAAACCCGGGGCAAATCTTCGGCACGGATTCCGATTCCAGTATCTTCGATCACCAGCGTATGCGGCCTGGATTTGCTCATATAGATGGATATTTTTCCTTTTTTTGTGTATTTCAGTGCATTTGATAAAATTTGTCCCAACACAAAGCCAAGCCATTTTTCATCTGTAAGCACCGTTTCCGATACCTCTTGATACTCCAGAGAAAGCTTTTTCCCAATAAATATTCTGGCAAATTTGTGAATCTGCTCACGAATCAGAGAATCCATATCCACTTCCTCAAAGCGGATGTCTGAAGCCATATCCTCCGTTCGAAGATACCCCAGCACCATCTCCACATACTGCTCCACCTTAAAAAGCTCATTCTGAATCTCCTGAGGTCTGGGCTTCTCTTCCTGAAGAAGCAATCTTGCTGCAGCAATAGGTGTTTTGATCTGGTGGACCCACAGCGTATAAAAGTCTGTCAATTCTGTACCAAAAGCACTTCTCTGATTTTCAGCCTCTATTCTCTTCTCATCCAGACTACGGCAGATTTCCCGGTAAATAGCCTCATTTTCATTCTCCGGAGCCTCCAGATATTCTTCTGAAAAATTGCCGCAGTCTCTTATGTAAAGCAGACTTTCCTGCTTTTTCCGGTATTTATGGTAATCCCACATAAGCCCCAGGCCTGTCAGCAGCATTTCAAAAATCGCCACATAACCTACAGGCTCCAGCGGAATATCATACAGAAAAAGGATTCCAGCCGTTACCGCTACCATAAGTAAAGCCAAAACACCTATTTTCCATCTGGTTTTCAGATATTTAATCATACCATGTACCCCAGGCCTTTTTTGGTGATAATGAAGTTCTCTACACCCAGACCTTCCAGCTTCCGACGGATTCTTGTGATGTTTACTGTCAAAGTATTGTCATCCACAAAGCTGTCGCTCTCCCACAGTTTTGTCATAATCGACTCTCTGGATACAACATGCCCCTGATGTTCAAATAGTATCTGCAATATCTTCAATTCGTTTTTCGTCAAGTCTGCAAGCTTTCCATCCACTGAAATTGTCCCATTTCCAGGATTCAGCACTACGCCGCCCCTTTCCAGAAGACTGTTGTTCTGACCAAAGGCATAGGTTCTGCGAAGCACAGCCTGCACCTTCGCAGTTAACACATCCAGATCAAAAGGTTTCGCGATAAAATCATCTGCGCCCCGGCTCATGGCCATTACCATATTCATATTGTCAGCCGCTGAAGACAGAAACATCACTGGTACCTGTGAAATTTTGCGGATTTCCTCACACCAATGAAAACCGTTAAAAAACGGCAGTTTCAAATCCAGCAGCACCAGCTGTGGATCTTTTTGCACAAACTCCTGAATCACATGAGTGAAATCTTCGATCTGAAAGACCTCATATCCCCAGGATTCCAAATGTCGCTTTACTATCTGTACAATAATTTCGTCATCTTCTATTATTAAGATTTTATACATTTTTAATCAATTTTTTCTTCTAAACGGACATGTCTGCCTGCGCAGACATCACCCCAAATGAAAGTCGATTGTTCCGCGCCTTTAGCGCTACCGCGCAGGACTTTTATCCTAAATATGCCTTCAGTAATTTCAGTGTATTCTTCGCTCCATCCCTGTGTGACCGCTCGTATCCATGAGATGCGTAAACTCCCGGTCCGATCAGACCATGCTTCATATCATAGCCTGCTTTCAGTGCCGCATCCACATCAGAGCCATAATGAGGATACACATCCACAGCAAACGCAATGTCATTCTCCTGTGCAGCCTTGATCAGACCGGAAACCACCTGGTAATCATATGGTCCCATACTGTCCTTAGCGCAGATTGAAACCATGGTTTCATCACATTCCAGGCCTTTTCCAACACATCCCATATCTACGGAGATCATCTCTGTCACTCCATCTGGGATAGCGGCACATCCACCATGTCCCACTTCCTCATAAGAAGTGATCAGTACATAAATGGTACGCTCTGTCTGAATTTCTTTCTCTTTCAGATATTTAGCATAGCCGAGAAGAATGGCAGTGCTGAATTTATCATCAAGGAAACGGCTCTTGATGTATCCGCTCTCAGTCACAACTGTCCTTGGATCAAAGCAGACAAAATCGCCTGTCATGATTCCAAGTTTTTTCACATCCTCTTTATTCTTCACCGGCTCATCAAGAATGGCCTCCATCGTCTCATAAGTACGTTTGGTATCGCTATACTCGCCGTTTACATGAACAGACGCATTCTCCAGCTGGAAAGTTGCATCATATACTTTGCCGGACTTTGTATAAACCTTACAATTCTCAGCCTCTGCATTGTTTGGATTCATACCGCCGATATTAGTCAGTTTCAGATGTCCGTTGTCCATGATCTGGCAGACCATTCCGCCAAGAGTATCCATGTGAGCCGCCAGAACCACTGCATTCTTATCGTCTTTTCCTCCAAGCTTTACGAGCACAGCGCCCTTCTGGGTAATCTGAGGCTTATAGCCAAGATTCTCAAATTCTTTTTTCACAAATTCGGCTGCCATGTGTGTGAAGCCGCTTGGGCTTGGCACTGCAAGCAGATCCTGTGCTGTTTTCATAACATAATCTGTGTATTTTCCCATGATATTCTCTCCTGTTTCTTACGAATTTTAATCTTATCATCTATCGTTCTTCACTTTTTGTATAGCAATGCGCTTCACAGAAATTACTTTTAAGCGATAACATTATATTTACTTATTATCCTCAAATGTGATAACTTTATAGCCCATACTTTTTGCCAGTTCCACGGGTCTGGCTGCATCACATAAGCTTCCCATGAATTTCCTGTGGCACTCTGGCTTTCACCAGAATTCCAGTATCTGTGTACTCCTCCGAAAGCAGCTGCCCATATTCCCGGATCAGCTGAATCTTGCCAGCCTCCTGATAGGTAAAAAGCTTTTCCACATAAATCTGCTCTTCGGAAAGAATTTTCCCCAGAAGTGCCTTTAAATCCTCAAGGCCTTCCCCTGTTTTCGCAGATACCTTCAAAGTGTGGTCTGCATTGCTGTCGCGCATACGGATAGCCGCTCCCATATCCACCTTATTAAACAATGTAATGGTCTTTTTCCCCTGAACTTCCAGCTCCTGCAAAGTGTCGTAAACCACTTCCATCTGCTGCACCGCCTGGGGATTGGAACAATCCACCACTTGAATGATGTAATCCGCGTACCTGGCTTCCTCCAGCGTACTCTTAAACGCCTCAACCAGATTGTGCGGCAGCTTACGGATAAATCCAACCGTATCGGTAAGCAGGATCTGCTGTCCGTCATCCAGCGTCAGAGCCCGCGTAGTCGGATCCAGAGTGGCAAAAAGCTTGTCCTCGGAAAGAACACCTGCGCCTGTCAAAGTGTTCAGTAAAGTGGATTTTCCCGCATTGGTATAGCCCACGATCGCCGCAGTCTTCATCTTTCCCCGGGTACGTCCGGTACGGAGCAGCTCTCTGTGCTTCTCTACCTGAGAAAGCTCTTCCTTCAGCGCTGTGATCCTCTTTCGGATCAGACGTCGGTCGCTCTCCAGCTTCTTCTCTCCAGGACCTCTGGTTCCGATTCCTCCTCCAAGTCTGGACAAAGACGCACCTAGTCCTACCAGTCTGGATGCTCTGTAACGGAGCTGTGCAAGCTCAACCTGAATCTTTCCCTCGCTGGTAGTGGCATGTTTTGCAAAAATGTCAAGGATCAGAAGAGTTCTGTCCATTACCTTACATTCCAGCTCATGCTCCAGATTGTTCATCTGTGCCGGGGAAAGTTCATCGTCACAGATGATTCCTGTAGCATCCGTGGCCAGCATAAGAGCACGTACCTCCTCGATCTTTCCTTTTCCAATATAAGTTCCAGGATGTACAGTCTCACGGTTCTGGATAATTTTTCCCACTGTCTGGGCTCCGGCAGTATCTGCAAGCTCCTCCAGTTCATCCAGGGATTCTTTCACATTATCGTTCTCATCCAGCTGAACGCCAACCAGAATCACCTGCTCCTGTATTTCTTCAATATATTCCATAAATCCTCCTTCCGGATCATCCATAAACTAACTTTCAGTTACTTTTCTATCTGAAAATCATCTGTTAGAGTATAACACAAACCCATTCCTTTTGGGAGAGGTATATTTCAGTTACTGTTCACTGGTAACGTTCCGCGAGGCGTTTTTTGTGAACAAAGTTCACAGTAACATATTTCAGATCTGAAAACAACAACTACAGTTCAGATCTCATATAGTATATAATAATAGTAAAAGACCAAAAAAGGAGGAACCTATGAAAAAGAAAAATCTCAAAACTCTTGCAGCATGCCTTTGCCTGTCCTGTACGCTCCTGACAGGTACTCTTCCCACCCAGGCAGCTGCCCGGACATCAGTTTCCCAAACTGCGAAATCTTCTTCCACTGTCACCAATAAGAAGACCCATTCCGGTAAGGGACAGGCTTCCAATTCCTCTTCTGGTACCTGGAAGACCAGCAAAGGCCGCCACTACTATTACAATGCCCGCGGCAAGAAAATCAAAGGCAAGGTCAAAATCGGATCCCGCTATTACTTTTTTGACAAAAATGGAATTCAGCGTTACGGCTGGAAAAAAATCAAAAATGATTACTACTTTTTCCGTATCAGCACAGGAACCACCGGCGCATACATGCTGACCTCCACCACTATAAATGGTATCGCCCTTGATGCTTCCGGACGTGCCAGCAAATCCGGTTCTAACCTGCGCAAGCTGAAGCTAATGACAGAAGCGAACAATATCGTAGAAAAGATCAGCAGACCAGGAATGAACAAAATGCAGCGTCTCCGTGCCAGCTTTGATTACGTCAAGAAGCAGTACACCTACTATTGCTGGCGTGAATTCAGAAATACACAGGACTGGGAAAAGGATTTCGCCGAAGATATGTTTTTCCGCGGCGGACGAGGTGACTGTGTTTCCTATGCAGCAGCTTTCGCCTACCTCGCAAACGCTGTAGGCATGAAAAAAGTTTATGTAATCTGCTCCGGCGGTCACGGCTGGGCTGAAATCGGTGGAAAGGTCTATGATCCTGACTGGGCGCTTGTAAGCAGCGTGGATTCCTACTTTGCAATGTCCTACGATCTCAGTGGCGTGAACGGTCGCCCTATGTACCGGGGCAACCGCCTTTATGTAAAAAAGGTCTGAGCGTATCACCAAAAAAGGATTTGAAATCAGGCATTCAATATTGCCTCAGATTTCAAATCCTTTTTATAATTATAAAAATAACTTCAGGAGCCTACTCTGTTTCCTATTCATTACTTCCAGTCCTGGATTTCAGGAAATCAAGCTCTTTCGCAGCTTCTTCATCCTCCGGATACATTCCGACATAAGACACAGCTTTCTCCTGCGCTGTGGAAAAATCCAGTTTTTTCTCATAAGCTACAATTTCATTAAATAACAAGCTCTGCATTTCATCATCGGAAGCAATGGAAATTCCGCTGCTGATATTTTCCAAAGCAGAATCATAATTTCCTTCTGCCATATCGCACACTGCCAGTCCATTGTATCCCTGTGCGGCAGTCTGTGTCTGATCCCCGGACGTATCATCCAGCTTCTGATTGATGTACTGCTGGTACATTGCCCGGGCATTTGCGTAATCTGACTGAGCGCCATAGACCATTCCAAGAACCAGAAGTGCCTCTGTACTTCCCTGATTGGAAGCATCTGTCAGCTCCTTCTGGGCATTGGTATAATCTCCCATATAGTAATAGATTCTTCCCCGGCTGCAAAGATCCTCTGCTCCCTTTGCCTCTGTGGACAAAACAGCCTCCAGATACCTGGTTCCATCCGCTTCCATGTCCTTATCCAGGTACGTCTCGTAGATCTGGATGGCCCGGTCATAGCTGGAATCTTCCCCATATGCCTGCTCAAAATCAGAGGCAGCTTCATCATAGCCATCCATTTCCAGGGCAACCTTTCCAGTAAGAAACCAGGCATCTGCATCCATCTCATAATTCTGGGCAAGCACCTGACAGTCTGCCATGGCATCATCCAGATACCCAGCCTGCAAACGTGCTGTAGCGCGATACAGATACAGGTCCCGGGCCATACTTTTACTTACTTTCTCCTCGCCAAGAGCACTGGTAAAGGCAGTAATGGCATCATCATAATTTCCCAGACGCAGCTGACAGATTCCAATCCCGCGGTAAGACACTGCAGGCTTCACACCATTATTCACAGAAGTAGTAAATTCATCCAGCGCATACTCATAGCTGCCCTGCTCCAGATCTTTCTCTGCTTCCTTAAAAATCTGCTGTTTTTCATTATCACAGCCAGCCAGAAGGGAAAGCCCCATGACCGCTGTCAATATTAATGCTGTTTTTCTGATTTTCATTCTCAACCAACGATCAGTCCTTCGGCTTCCATTACTTCCACAACACTGTCTACATACTGATGGCAGAGCTCATCTGTCTCGGCCTCCACCATAACACGGATCAGCGGCTCTGTACCACTCTCGCGGACCAGAATACGTCCGGAATCGCCAAGTGCCTTTCCTGCTGCTTCGACTGCTTCAACCACCTTCGGGTTCTCACGCGCAGTCTTCTTATCTGCTACACGTACATTTCGAAGAACCTGAGGATAAACCTTCATCTCTTTGGCAAGATCACATAAGGTAGACTTCTTATCTACACATGCTTCCATGACCATAAGAGAAGTAAGGATACCATCACCTGTAGCTGCATAGCGGCTGAAAATAATATGTCCGGACTGTTCTCCACCAATGCTGTAGTTATTTGCCATCATATTCTCGGCAACGTATTTGTCACCAACGGCAGTCTGCTCATAACGCATTCCTTCACGCTCCAGAGCTTTGTAAAGTCCCATATTGGACATCACTGTGGTAACAACAGTATTTCCATTCAGTTTCCCCTGCTCTTTCAGATATTTACCGCAGACATACATAATCTTGTCACCATCGATGATATTTCCACGATGATCAACTGCGATACAACGGTCAGCATCTCCATCATAAGCAAATCCGATATCCAGGCCATTGTCTATCACATATTTCTGAAGGACTTCGATATGGGTGGATCCACAGTTTGTATTGATGTTAGTTCCATCCGGCTGATTGTTGATCACATAAGTTTTCGCCTGAAGTGCCTCGAAAACACTTTTTGCAATTGCGGATGAGCTTCCGTTGGCACAGTCAAGTCCGACTTTTACATTTTTGAAATCACGGCTTGGAATGGAGATCAGATATCCGATATAGCGGTTTCGTCCGGAAGCAAAATCAACAGTACGTCCAATGTCTTCTTTGCGTGCAAGAGGAAGCTCCTCGATCTCGCCATCAATGTAGGCCTCAATACGCTCCTCGATCTCAGCCTCAATCTTCTGTCCGTTTCCATTCAGAAGCTTGATTCCATTATCATAGAATGGGTTATGGCTTGCGGAAATCATAATACCGCAGTCAAAATCCTCTGTACGAACCGCAAAGGATACACTTGGAGTAGTGGTTACATGCAGAAGATAAGCATCTGCTCCGGAAGCGGTAAGTCCTGCAACAAGGGCATACTCAAACATATAGCTGCTTCGTCTGGTATCTTTTCCGATTACGATCTTCGCCTTATGGTCACGTCCATAATACCAACCTACATAACGTCCTACTTTAAACGCATTATCAACTGTCAGCTGAACATTCGCCTCTCCACGAAATCCGTCTGTTCCAAAATATTTTCCCATATCTAATTATCCTCCTTGCTTATTACACCTGAAAGCATATAGGAATCATACATTCTTTTCCATATTTTCAGGCAAAACTGCAAACAATTACAATATACAGTATCCGATAATCTTATTTGTAAAGTCCGTTTGGATATACGCCAGCCTCGGTAAGCTCTTTAAAGGCTTTGATCACAACCTCTTTATCTTCCTGGTAAGTTACACCAAACCAGGTATCCTTTGTCTCAAGCACATCTACCTGGGCAGTTCCCTTCTGGATCAATGCATCAATCATAACCGGAAGAAGATACTCTGCCGTGATATCACCAGCTTTTACATTCTGAAGAAACTCTACAAATCCATCGTATAAAGTATCCATAAACGCAGGAGTCAGTCCCCACATGTTCATGGAAACAAGCTCATTTAAATCAAGCTTCTCTGCCGGCTGTCCATCTTCGCGGCTCTCAGCGCCATCTGCTGTTTTAAAAATGTTGTGTGTCTCGGTAACCCCTGTAAGCTTGCCGTCTGTAATGTGGCAAAGTCCTCTTGTAACACTTCCGTTATCACTTAAGGTGTTTCCAAGGCGGAAGCCTGCCATGCAAATATGCAGGACATCATCTGCCGGCTGCTCCTGAACCAGATAATCATGTACTTTTACGTATGCTTCCTTTCCATAATAGTCATCTGCATTGATAACTGCAAATGGCTCTGTAAGGAACTCTCTTGCACAGATAACAGCATGACCGGTTCCCCAGGGTTTGGTTCTGTCTGCCGGTTTCACAAAGCCTTCCGGAAGCTTCTCCATTTCCTGATATGCATACGCAACTTCTGCGATCTTCTCTACTCTTGCACCAATGGTGCTTTTAAATTCTTCTTCCAGATCCTTACGGATAATGAATACAATTTTATTGAAGCCAGCCTCCAGTGCGTCTCTGATGGAATAATCCATAATGATCTCACCGTTTGGTCCAACTGGTGCAAGCTGCTTGATTCCATTTCCAAATCTGCTTCCAACTCCGGCTGCCATAATTACAAGAGCTGTTTTTTTCATAGGTATATCCTCCCATTTTTCACATGATTGTTATTTCGCTGCTGCCCATAGCCTGGCCAGCAACTTTTACACAAAAGCAGTAACTTTAAGCTTACTGCTCCTGCAGATTGCTCAATTTCGCCGCCTGGTCTGCTGCGATCAGACTGTCGATGATTTCATCCAGATCTCCATTCAGAATGTTATCCAGTCTGTGAAGTGTAAGCTTGATACGATGATCTGTCACACGTCCCTGTGGGAAATTATAGGTTCTGATTTTCTCAGAACGGTCGCCTGTACCAATCTGGCTTCTTCTTGCTTCTGCTTCTGCATCATGCTGCTTGGCCAGCTCCATCTCATACAGACGGGAACGAAGAACCTTCAATGCCTTATCCTTATTCTTCAGCTGGGACTTCTCATCCTGACAGGAAATTACGATTCCTGTAGGAATATGGGTAAGACGTACGGCAGAGTCTGTGGTGTTGACACACTGACCACCGTTTCCGGATGCACGGAACACATCGAATTTACACTCATTGAGATCCAGATGGAAATCAATTTCTTCTGCCTCCGGCATGATCGCTACCGTACAGGTAGAGGTATGGATTCTTCCGCCGGACTCTGTCTCCGGTACTCGCTGTACACGGTGAACACCGCTTTCGTATTTCAGTCTGGAATATGCACCCTCACCCTTGATCATGAAAGTAACTTCCTTGAAGCCGCCGATGCCGTTCTCATTGAGGCTGAGCATCTCGGTTTTCCAGCGGCGGGACTCCGCGTATTTCACATACATACGATAAATCTCTGCTGCAAAAAGTGCTGCCTCATCACCGCCTGCACCTCCACGGATCTCAACGATAACGTTCTTGCTGTCGTTAGGGTCCTTCGGAAGAAGAAGGATCTTCAGCTCATGCTCCAGCTCCTCCACTCTCTTTTTTGCATCGGAAAGCTCTTCCTTCAGCATTTCACGCATCTCTTCGTCCTTCTCGCTCTCCAGCATGGAAAGACTGTCCTCGATGGTTTCCTTATTTTTCTTATATTCTTTATATGCGTCAACGATTGGCTGCAGGTCGCTCTGCTCCTTCATCAGCTTCTGAAAATGTGCCGGATCGTCGGTTACTCCCGGTTCTCCCAGCTCATTGAGAAGCTCTTCAAAACGTACCAGCAGATCATCCAGTTTATCAAACATGTATTTCCTCCTGTTTCTGTCCAAGCACCACACGGTCAAGGCCCGGCAGATCCTTTACGATCTGAACCCCGGTAAAACCGGCTGCTTTCATCATTGTACTGACCGCCTCCCCCTGGGTGCAGCCGATCTCATACAGAAGCCATCCGCCTGGTTTCAGGTACCTTCCGGCCTCTGCTGTGATCTTTCTGTAAAAATAAAGCCCGTCTTCCATTCCGTCAAGGGCCTTCCTCGGATCATGAAGGCGGACTTCTTCCATCAGTGTTTCAATTTCTTCTGTTGCGATATAAGGCGGGTTTGAAATAAGGATATCATATTTCCCACTATCTTTTCCACCTTTTTCACAAAAATACGGTGCTGAGAACAGATCGCTTTCCACAAAATCCGCCCGGTTCTCCACCTTTAGAATACCTGCATTCTTTTTTGCCACTTCCAGTGCTTCCGTTGAAACATCCACACCGGTCCCACAGGCATCCTGCCGTTCCAGAAGAAGGCTGAGCAGGATGCAGCCGGAGCCGGTACACATATCCAGGATCTCCGGTTTTTCCACATCCCCAAGGTGTTTCAATGCCTCTTCCACCAGAGTCTCCGTATCCTGTCTCGGGATCAGCACGTTTTCGTTTACATAAAACTCATAGCCCATAAAAAAAGCCTGATGAGTCAGCTGCTGTACAGGAATATGTCCTGCCCGCCTGTCGATCAGCGTAAGATACTCTGCTGCGGTCTCATCAGACACCGGTTCATCTCCATGCGCAAAATAATATGCCCGATTCTTTCCGGTCTTAAATTCCAGAAGGAGCCAGGCATCCAGCCCGGCTTCTTCCAATCCGTTATCTTTCAGTATTGTTGTTCCTTTTTTCAGAAGGGACTCAAGAGTCTGCATTTTCTGTCTCCTCTGTCTCATATGGAATGTCCAGGTCAAATTCCTCTTTCAGATAAGCTCTCCAATCAAAAACAGCCTCAACTGCTTTAATGGCTACCTCTGCCATATCTGCAGCAGGCTCCTTTGTGGTGAATTTCTGCATGGCAAGACCTGGTTTACTCATAATGTCCGCAAATTTACTGTCTGTTCTTCCTGCCCACTGGATGATCTCAAAGGAAATCCCCGCAACTACCGGCACCATGAGAAGTCTTCCCAGCAGTCTCACCCAGTAAAACGGCACCGCCACAAACACAAAATGCAGCACAATACTTACCAGCATGACCAGAAACAGAAAGCTTGTTCCACAGCGCTTATGAAGCCTGGAGCTCTTTAACACATTCTCTACCGTCAGAGGCAGACCATGCTCCACACAGTTGATACATTTGTGCTCCGCACCGTGATACATAAATGTCCTCTGGATATCCTTCATTCTGGAGATCAGGAACATATATCCCATAAACAGTGCCAGCTTCACAAAGGCTTCCACTATGGTGACCAGAAATTCCGAAGCACCTACCCCTCGGATCAGACTGGCCAGTACATACGGAAGAAACATAAAAGCAGCCACAGAAACCACCATGGAGATAGCTACCGTAATGTAAAGAAGCCACTTGAACTGCTTATCCTCCTTGGCTTTTTTTGCAGAACGCTCTTCTTCTGTAAGCTGCTCATTCTTCTTCGCGGTTTCTTCATCTTCCTCATCACCTGCGATCTCCGCAGAGTACATCAGGCATTTCGTACCTACCACAAGAGAATCCACAAAACTTACCACACCGCGGATGATCGGCCATTTCAGAAATCCGGCTCTACCGAAGGTACATTTATAGTCTTCT
>OHZI01000136.1_pt1 | contig 23837 bp, 17 predicted proteins | sample 1580511 | NCBI WGS metagenome assembly OHZI01 (sample SAMEA3882508, study PRJEB24775) | human gut metagenome | biome: human-associated habitat; feature: intestine environment; material: feces | place: Netherlands | collected 2009/2010
GCACCTCGCTCGCCGTATCGGCACTTAGAATTATGCGGTATTGCCTAAAACAAAAAGGCATGTGCTATTATTCAAGCACATGCCTTTTTCATAATCTCTGAACCATTGGAATCCGCAGCTCTGCATTTCTATCCAAACATCTGCGTTCGTTTGCGGCAATTTATTCCGCGCAGCCGATATCCTGCGCAATTTCCTGCACGGATTCCTTGTCGAATTCACCCAGCGGCAGGATCAGCCGTGCCAGAATTTCCTGTGGCAGAACTTCCAGCAGGGCGGTCTGGTCGCACTCTGCGTGCTCTGGGGCGCACAGGCGGCACTCATCGGCGTCCTGCTCCACGCGGGCATAATGGCCGGTGGAGATAAAACGGCAGTCGAGCTTATCAGCCGTCTGCATCAGCAGCTGGAACTTCAGCAGTTCGTCCGCGGCAGTGTCCGCTGCTTCAATCACGTGCAGGGTTACATCCAGCGCCTTGGCGGCGTTCTGCGCGGTCTCCACGGCATCGTCGGCCATCCCGGCAAAATGCACCAGTGCGGCCTGTACGGCAAAGCCCTGCTCCTGCAAAATGCGCACAGTAACGGTAGCGTCCATGCCGCCGTTCAGCCCAACTAGAACCTTATCCTGCTTTTCAAATGTATTAAAACCCAGTGCTCCGTCCATAATATCCTCCTGTATCAGCGGTGCGCAGTGCGTCAGGCTTGCTTTCCGCCGTATTTTTTGCTTTGCTCCACGGCCAAGCGGTCGCAACGCTCGTTTTCAGGGTGGCCTGCGTGGCCTTTCAGCCAGTGGTAGTGGATCACATGCTTCTCGCTTTCTTCCAGCAGCGGTGCCCAAAGGTCGGGGTTCAAGGCGGGGGATTTGTCTGCCTTTTTCCAGCCGCGCTTGCGCCAGCCCTTGGCCCAGCCCTTTTCCAGCCCGTTGACCACATACTGGCTGTCGCTGTACAGGTCAATGTCACAGGGCTCTTTCAGCTGGCGCAGGGCTTCCAGCAGGCCGGTCAGCTCCATGCGGTTGTTGGTGGTTCCGGCCTCGCCGCCGGAAATCTCTTTCTCATACACCTTTTCTCCGGTACGGAAGCGCAGGATCGCGCCCCAACCGCCGGGGCCGGGGTTGCCGCTGCAGGCACCGTCGGTATAAATTTCGATGTGTTTCATGTTACCCTCGTTTTGCTGCGGCAATACTGGAATCAGGGCGTGCCGGAAAATGGCATCCTTTTCTTTGCTTTTCGCTGTACCTTATCGGCCAGCCGCAATGCCCGGAACCCTGCCGCTTTACTATAAAAATAATTATACGCGATTTTGCCCAGCCCTGCAAGCTTTTGTGTAATTTGTCCATAAATGCGTCCGGCATACTATTTGACAATGCCCTCGCTGCGCCTTATAATAGATTTAATTGCAATGTCGTAGTTTGATTCAGGACCCGGTTGCAGCCTTTCGGCTGAACTCTTCGCGTCCAAACCGTGATTCAGTAAATCGGCACAGTGCCGTACAAATTTTACATGCGACAAAACATCACGTCCGGGGTACGGTGCTTACCGTGTGTGTAACCACCAACCCTGGCCGAATACAATATGGAGGTTATGCAATGGAAGATCACAACAACGAAAAACGCCCCCGCCAGCAGGGCCGCAGCAATTACACCCGCCGTGCCCCGCGCGCAAATAATAATAACCAGAACCGCAAACCCGGTGCGCCTGCCCCTGCGGCCAGCGCCCCGCAGGCAGCAGCGGAAAAACCACAGCCCCAGCACCGCAAGCCGCAGCGCCGCCGTGCCCCGCAGCCCCAGCAGGCTGCAGCGAGCAATGCGGTGAATGCAGCAGCTCCGGCCCCGGTGCAGCGCCCCCGCAGCCCGCAGCGCCGCAGCTATAAGCAGCATTATTATGATGCTTCCACCCCGGCTGTTCCCATGCACATCTGCCCGCTGGGCGGCCTGGGCGAAGTTGGCAAAAACATCACCCTGTATGAATGCCAGGGCGATATGATCCTGGTGGACTGCGGCCTGGTGTTCCCGGATTCCGATATGTTCGGCGTGGACCTTGTCATTCCGGATTTCACCTATGTATTGGAAAATAAGGACCGCATCAAGGGCCTGTTCATTACCCATGGCCACGAAGACCATATCGGCAGCCTGCCGTATCTGCTCAAAAAGTTCAACGTGCCCATTTACACTGCACGTTTGACCATTGGCCTGATCAAAAACAAGCTGGAGGAGCACGGTCTTGCCTCCAGTGCAGAGTTCCATGAGATCCGTCCCCGCCAGAAAGTGCGCCTTGGCTGCTTTACGGTGGAGCCCATCCATGTCAACCACTCCATCCCGGATTCTCTGGCGTTTGCCATTGACTGCCCGGCAGGCATCGTGCTGCATACCGGCGACTTCAAGATCGACTACACGCCGCTTTCCGGCGATGCCGTTACCGACCTTTCCACCATTGCGGAGTATGGCCGCCGCGGCGTGCTGGCTTTGCTGGCGGATTCTACCAACGCGGAGCGCCCCGGCTTTACGGCAACCGAGCAGACTGTGGCCGAAGGGGTGCGCAGCCTGTTTGCCCGCGCCAAAAACCGCCGCATTATCGTGGCAACCTTTGCTTCCAACATCTACCGCATCCAGCAGATCATTGACCTGGCCATTGAGTATGGCCGCAAGGTGGCCGTCAATGGCCGCAGCATGGTTTCCAACACCGAAATGGCGCGGGAGCTGGGGTATCTGCATGCGCCGGATAATGTGCTGATCGATATCGAGGAGATCAACAAATACCCGCCGGAAAAGGTTGTCCTTATCACCACCGGCAGCCAGGGCGAACCGCTGTCCGCTCTGTCCCGTATGGCGCAGGCCAGCCACCGTACCGTCAAGGTCGGCCCCACTGACTTTATCATTATCTCGGCCCGCCCCATCCCCGGCAACGAAAAGACCGTGACCAAGGTGGTCAACGGCCTTCTGGCCCTGGGTGCAGAGGTCATTTACGAAAACATGTACGATACCCATGTTTCCGGCCACGCCTGCCAGGAAGAGCAGAAGCTGATGCTGACCCTTGCCCACCCGCAGTATTTCCTGCCGGTTCACGGCGAGTTCAAGCAGCTCAAGCGCCACGCCGAAACGGCGGAGCACCTGGGCTATATCCCCAAGCAGAATATTTATATTGCTGAAAATGGCCAGAACATCCGCCTTTCCCGCGATGGCATGGCAGTGGAGGGCACTGTGCCCGCCGGTGCCGTGATGGTGGATGGCTATGGCGTGGGCGATGTGGGCAATGTGGTCCTGCGTGACCGCCACCACCTGTCGGAGGACGGTATCATCATCGTTACCGCAGCCGTGGATGGCAGCACCGGCCAGCTGCTTTCCGGCCCGGACCTGGTTTCCCGCGGCTTTGTCTATGTGCGGGAAAGCGAGGAGCTGATGGACGGTGCCCGCGTGCAGGTTGAAATGGCCCTTGACCGCAGTATGGCGGATAACATGCACGACTGGGCCAGCGTGAAATCCCGCGTGCGGGAGGCGCTTTCCAGCTATATCTACCGCAAAACCAAGCGCAGCCCCATGATCCTGCCCATTCTGATGGAAGTTTGATCCAAACCATATCTGACCGTGACCGCCTGCCCCACATTGCAGGCACCGAGGAACGATGATGAAAAACAAGCTGAGACGTGATATCTTTGTCATTATCTTTTTGCTGCTCGTTGCGTGCATCGCTCTGGCTGTGCCGCTGGCGTTCAGTAACCCGCGCTGGCTGCTGGCACCGGCGCTGCTTGTAGTGTTTGCGTTGGTGGTGGCGGTGCTTGGCATCCGCCGGCTGCGGCGCTTTGTGGCCGATATGCTGTGCGGGACCAACTTTGAGGGCAGCAAGACCCAGTATTCGCTGGCGGATTTTTCCATCCCCACTGCCCTGATTACCGAAGGCTCCGTGGTGTGGTATAATCCGGCCTTCCGGGAGCAGATCCTGGCGGGGCAGGATGCCCTGCTGGCTGCACCGGACCGCCTGATGACCGGCATTGACCTTTCCGTCTGTGCCCGCGCCCACGGCCAGGACCTGACCATTGACGAAAACCGCTACACGGCCTATGCCACAACCAGCCGTAGCAGCAAAACGGGCACATTGCTGTTTTTGGTCAACGATACGTTCTACAAAAACACGCTGGATGAATACACTGCCAGCCGCCCGGCTTACCTGATTATTGGGGTGGACAGCTATGACGAGCTGTTCAACGATATGAAGGACTCCGAGCAGGCGCACGAGCTGGAGGCCATCAACACCCTGCTGGAAGAATACATCGGCCGCACGACCGGTTTCCTGCGCAAGGTGTCCAACAGCCGCTATATTGCGGTGGTGGAAGAGCGGGATATCCGCTGGATGATGGAAGAACGCTTTGATATTCTGGATAAAGTGCGTGCGTTGCACCCCGGCGGAATGCTCACCCTTTCCATCGGCGTAGGCCATGGCGGCGCTACTATGCAGGAATGCCAGGAGATGGCCCGCGAAAGCATTGATATTGCCTTGGGCCGCGGCGGCGACCAGGCTGCCGTGAAAACAGTCGATGGCTTTGAGTTCTTCGGCGGCATTTCCCATGGTGTCGAAAAGCGCAGCCATGTGCGCAGCCGCATCATTGCCAACGCCCTGGCAGACCAGATCCGCCAGAGCGACAGCGTCATTATCATGGGCCACCGCCAGAGCGATTTGGATGCCATCGGCTCCGCCATCGGTTTGCTGCGCATGTGCAAAATGTGCGATGTGCCTTCTGTCATCGCAGTGCGCAGCAAGGCAACGCTGGCGGGCCAGCTGCTGGATGTGTTCAACAAGGCAGGGGAGGACCACAACTTTATTGAACCGGAAGAAACCTATAAGCTCATCACCCCCAAAACCCTGCTGATCGTAACCGATACATACCAAAAGCGCCTGCTGGAAGACCAAAAGATTTACGAAAAATGCAGCCGCGTGGTTGTTATCGACCACCACCGCATGGCGGTAGGGCATATTGATAACCCAATCCTTTTGTATCATGAACCCTTTGCTTCCAGCGCCAGCGAGCTGGTGTGTGAACTGCTGCAATTCATGCCCGCCCAAAACAACATCACTCAGTTGGAAGCCCAGGCGCTGCTGTCTGGCATCATGCTGGATACCCGCAGTTTTGCGCTGCATGTCGGCGTGCGTACCTTTGAGGCTGCCGCCTGGCTGCGCAGCCGCGGGGCCGAAACCGCCGCGACCAAGCGCCTGTTCAATATTTCCAAAGAAGAATACGAAGCCCGCGCCGCTATTGTGGAGGGCGCTTACCTCTACAAAGGCTGCGCTATCGCCACTTCGGATGAGCTTGACCCCGCCATGAGTGTGGTTCTGCCCATGGCAGCCAATGACCTGCTGACCATCAACGGCGTGGATGCCAGCTTTGTGGCAATCGCCAAAAACGGCGGTGTCAACATCTCCGCCCGCAGCATGGGTGCGCTGAACGTACAGGTCATTCTGGAGCCCTTGGGCGGCGGCGGCCACCTGACGATGGCCGGTGCCCAGCTGCGTGATTGTACCGTAAAGGAAGCCGAAGCCCGCATCCGCGCGCAGATCGACGAATACCGCGCCAACCAGGAATGCCAGGAAGAACTGGTGGGTGCAGTTTAACAAATTAAATTATCAGCGAATCCCTGCCAATGGCAGAAAATTATATCAATTACTACATAGAGAGGGGAACCACCACGATGAAAGTTATTCTCAAACAGGATGTCAAGAGCATTGGTAAAAAGGATGAAATCCATGAAGTGTCGGACGGTTACGCCCGCAACTTCCTGTTCCCGCGCGGTCTGGCTGCAGTGGCCGATGCTGACGCTGTGAACACCGCCCGCACCAAGAGCGAAGCCAAAGCCCACCATGAAGCCGAAGCTAAGGCTGCTGCTGAAGAACTGGCTGCCAAGATCAAGGGCCAGATCGTTTCTGTCAAGGTCAAGGGGGGCGCTTCCGGCAAGCTGCACGGCAAAGTGACCGCAAAGGAAGTTGCCGAACAGTTGTACAAGCTGACCGGCACCGAAATCGACAAGAAAAAAATCGAAATGCCCGCCAGCATCAAGGAGTTTGGCAGTTATGATGCCAAAGTCCGCCTGCATGTGGGTGTTGTGGCCGCGTTCAAGGTCAAGGTCGAGGAGGCTCCGCTGTAATTGGCAGGGGGATCTTGTAATTACATTCCAACAAAAACGGCAGGGAGGTGCCTGAATGGCAAACAATGAATTAAGCTTGTCCAGCCTGGGCATTCAGCTGCCGTATAACATGCAGGCGGAACAAAGCGTGCTTGGCGCAGCGCTGATGGATGAAACCATCCTGAACCGCCTGATCACCGAGATGGACCCCGATATGTTCTATTCGGAGCAGAACCGGGCCGTCTATGAGGAAATGCGCCGCCTGTTCAGCGAAAGCGAAGCGGTGGACGTTATCACTCTGGTGGACTCTCTGGCTCAGAACGGTGTGTTCAAGGGCGCAGATGATGCCAAAGTGTACATTACCCGCATTGCGGAAACCGTCCCGGCGATTTCCAACGTCGATTCTTACATCAAGATCGTCAAGGAAAAATATCAAACCCGCCGTCTGATCGAAGCAGCCCGCGATATCCTGCAGCAGTCCAGCGAGGAATCCGATTCTGACCTGCTGCTGGAAAGCGCCGAGCAAAAGCTGTACGATATCCGCAACGGCCAGGACCGCTCCGGCGTTAAAACGATTCAGGAGTCTATCCTGGAAGTTATTGATACCATGCAAAAGCTGTCCGGTGCGGACCGCGATAAATTTGCCGGTATCCCCACAGGCTTCAACTATCTGGATAATATTCTGACCGGCCTTGGCCGTTCGGACCTGATTATTCTGGCGGCCCGCCCCGGTATGGGCAAAACCAGTTTTGCGCTGAACATTGCTACCAATGTGGCCCGCCTGCAAAAGATACCGACCGTCATTTTCAGCTTGGAAATGACCTGCGAACAGCTGACCGACCGCATCCTTTCCAGTACCGCAGGCATTGACAGCCAGGCATTCCGCACCGGCCGCCTGAACAACTCCGACTGGAACGACTTTGCCAATGCAACGTCACTGTTGTATAACGTTCCCATTTACATGGATGATTCCTCCGGCATTTCGGTGCCGGAAATCAAGGCAAAAATCCGCCAGATCAACCAGGACCCCAAACGGGATAAAATCGGTCTGGTCATCATCGACTATTTGCAGTTGATGCAGTCCGCCAAGCGCACCGAAAGCCGTGTGCAGGAAATCAGCGATATCACCCGGAACCTGAAAATTATGGCCAAGGAACTGAACGTTCCTGTCATTGCGCTGTCCCAGCTTTCCCGTGCTGCCGAAAAAACAGCGGGTCGCTCGGACCACCGCCCCCAGCTTTCAGACCTGCGTGATTCCGGCTCTATCGAACAGGATGCGGACGTGGTGCTCTTCCTGTACCGCGCTGCCTATTACAATTCCCAGAACGGCGAAACCGAACAGGCGAACGAAAACGAAGCCGAATGTATCGTGGCCAAAAACCGCCATGGCGAAACCAGTGTGGTCCGCCTTGGCTGGGATGGCGCCCATACCCGGTTCAGCAATCTGGACGAGATCCATGAACAGTACTGACGCAGACAATTCATTGCAAAACCCAGTAAACACGATGGAACAAACCTTGCTGGCCTATTGCCGCCGGCAGGGTTTGTTTCGGTTGGGGGACCGTGTCATCGTTGCCTGCTCCGGCGGGGCGGATTCGATGGCGCTGCTCTGTTTTCTGCTGCGCTGCAAAGCGGAACTTGGCATCACCGTCATGGCGGCCCATGTGGACCACGGAATCCGGGGCGAAGCTGCCCATGCGGATGCCCGCTTTGTGGCGGAGTTCTGCCGCACGCATCATGTGCCGTTCTTTTTGTACGATGCCGCTGCCAGCGGGGTGCAGATTCCCCCAAACCCCAGCGAGAACTGGGCGCGCAGCCTGCGCTATACCTGGTTTGATGCGCTGGCCGCACAGCAGCATGCCTGCATTGCCACAGCGCATACGTTATCTGACCAGGCGGAAACGGTGTTGTTCCGCATGGCGCGCGGTACCGGCCTGCACGGCATGGCGGGTATTCCGGCGGTACGGGGCGTGTACCGCCGTCCATTTTTGTGCCTGACAAGGAGCGATACCACGGCATACTGCGCCGCCCTTGGGCAACACTATGTTCAGGACGAAAGCAATTTCAGCGATGCCTATGCCCGCAACCGTATCCGCCATTATGCTGTTCCGGCGCTGCAAACCATCAATCCGGCGGCAGAGCGGGCCGTGGGGCGGCTGTGCAACCAGCTGCAGGAGCTGAACATCTGGCTGGAAAACCTGGCCGAAAAACTGCTGGCGCAGGCTGCCTGCGGGGGCGGGTACAGCATCCCGATTCTTGCCGCGGCGGATGCCCCGGTGTTGGCTGCTGCCCTGCGCATGCTGGCAGCCCGCGCGCGTGACCCTGAAGAAAAATATGTGCAGGCTCTTGCGGCCATTGTTCGGCAGGGCAGCGGTGCGGTACAGCTGACGCCGGATGCCTGCTGGACCGCGGCAAACGGCATTTTGTACTGCCGCTCAGTGCTAAAAATGCAGCCGGAAGCCATTCCCGCGCCGCACCAGCTGCTAAAAACCGGCGTTTACTGCCTGCCAGGGGGCTATGAGCTGGAGATTCAACAACTAAATTATGAAGTTTTTTTGAAAAATCCATCATTTTTGAAAAAAGACTACACCTATTGTGCAGATTATGCTAAAATAAATAAGAATATTTTTGTGAGGACCCGCCAACCCGGCGATACGTTCCGCCCGGCGGGACGTCACGTTGGCAAAACGCTCAAAAAATATCTGAATGAGGCAAAAGTTCCTGTGGCTGAACGGACGCTGATGCCGCTGCTGGCCTGCGGCAGCCAGGTGCTTTGGCTGTGGGGGGCAGGCTTTGCGGACGGTTTGTCCCCGGATGATGGGACAAAGCAGATCCTGTTGATTCGGCAAAGCCGCCAGCCTGCGGCCCCGGAGCAGGAGCAAGATCATAATATTGGAGGAACAGATCATGCATGATATGAACAATGATATCGCCAAGGTTTTGATTTCGGAAGAGCAGCTGCAGGCCAAGGTGGCTGAATTGGGGGCACAGATCAGCCGCGATTACGAGGGCAAAGATTTGTTGCTGGTGTCTATCCTGAAAGGCTCCGTGGTGTTCATGGCCGATTTGATGCGCGCCATCACGGAACCCTGCAGCATTGACTTTATGGTGGTTTCCAGCTATGGCGGTGCCAACACCACTTCTACGGGCCTTGTCAAGATCGTCAAGGACCTGGATCAGGATCTTTCCGGCAAGGATGTTCTGATCGTGGAGGATATTCTGGATACTGGCGTCACGTTGTCTCACTTGGTGCCCATGCTGAAATTGCGCCGCCCCAACAGCGTGCGCCTGTGCACCATCCTCAGCAAGCCCAGCCGCCGCAAGGTGGATATTGAGCCGGACTACTGCGGTTTTGAAGTGCCCGATGAATTTGTTGTGGGCTATGGCCTTGACTATGACGAAAAGTACCGCAACCTGCCGTATGTCGGCGTGTTAAAACCGGAAGTATATTCCAAATAAAATTCTGTCTTGGCAGAATAACCAATCGCCCGCCGTTTTGGCGGATTTTGACAGGGAGTTGATTTTTTGCAGCACAAACCGCGTTTCAGCGGCATTATCATTGCCGCTGTCCTGATGGTGGCAGCACTCGTGATGATCTCCAGCTATTCCAGCCTGTTTGCCTCCAGCAAGAGCACCATGATGTTGTCCGAAGCCATGGGGTACTTTGAATCCAATCAGGTCACCTACTTTAACCTGGACCTGAACACCGGCGTTATCGAGATGAGCGTGAAAGAAGGTGAACATCCGCTGCCGGAATCCGGCACGTCCAGCGAAACATCCAACGGCCTGCTTGCAGAAATTTACGGCGATGACACCGATGCTTACGCCCCAAAGAACGGCGGGGCAGCGGTCATTACCTACAAGCTGCCATATCCTTCTTATTTCCTGCAATTCTACCTCAAGGATTATATCGACCAGTATAATGCAGCCAACCCGGATGCGCCCATGCAGTACGATATGGTCGCCGTTAAGAACAACGTGCCCTGGTTTGAGATCATCCTGTACGCCTTTATGATCGGCAGCGTGGTGCTGCTCTTCATGTCCATGTACCGCGGCGGTGCCGGTGGCGGCGGCCTGATGAATGTTGGCCGTGCCAAGGTCAAGGACCAGCAGGAAGGCCAGCGCAAGGCAACCTTTGCCGATGTTGCCGGTGCGGACGAAGAAAAGGCTGAACTCCAGGAAGTGGTTCAGTTCCTGAAAGCACCGGAAAAGTTCAACTCCCTGGGGGCGCGCATTCCCCACGGCGTTCTGCTTGTCGGCCCTCCGGGCACCGGCAAAACGCTGCTGGCCCGTGCCTGTGCAGGCGAGGCCGGCGTTCCGTTCTATGCCATCTCCGGTTCCGACTTTGTGGAAATGTATGTCGGCGTCGGCGCATCCCGTGTGCGCGATCTGTTTGAAAAAGCCAAAAAGACAATGCCCTCCATCATCTTTATTGATGAGATCGATGCCGTGGGCCGTCAGCGTGGTGCCGGCCTTGGCGGCGGGCATGACGAGCGCGAGCAGACCCTGAACCAGCTGCTGGTTGAGATGGACGGCTTTGACGCCAACGACGGCGTTATCGTGATGGCTGCCACCAACCGCGCCGATATTCTGGATAAGGCTCTGCTGCGTCCCGGCCGTTTTGACCGTCAGGTTTATGTTGGTCTGCCGGATGTGAAGGGCCGCGAGGAGATTCTGCGCGTTCACACCAAGAACAAGCCCCTTGGCCCCGATGTCAGCCTGAAAACCATCGCCAAGTCCACCGCGGGCTTCTCCGGTGCCGACCTGGAAAACCTTGTCAACGAAGCCGCCCTGCTGGCTGCGCGCAAGGGCAAAAAGGCCATCACCGAACCCGAAATCGAGGAAGCTTCCATCAAGGTTGTGGCTGGCCCCGAAAAGAAGAGCCGCGTTGTGACCGATGCCGAAAAGCGCCTGACCTCTTACCACGAGGCTGGCCATGCCATTACCGGCTATTTCTGCAAAACGCATGATCCCGTGCACCAGATCAGCATTATCCCGCGTGGTTCGGCAGGCGGCTTTACCATGTATCTGCCGGAAAAAGACCCCAGCTATGTGACCAAGACCGCCATGAACGAGAACATTGTCTGCCTGTTGGGCGGCCGTGTGGCGGAGCAGCTGGTGCTGGATGATATCTCCACCGGTGCTTCCAACGACCTGCAGCGTGCCACGGATACCGCCCGCGCCATGGTGACCCGCTATGGCTTCTCGGAGCGCATGGGCCCGGTGGTTTATGGCACCGACCCTGGCGAAACCTTCCTTGGCCGAGACTTTGGCCAGGGCAAGGGCTATTCCGAAAATACGGCGTCCGAAATTGATAATGAGATCCGTGATATCATGGATGAATCTTACGAGACGGCCCGCCGCATTTTGACCGAGCACATGACTGAGCTGCACCGTGTGGCCGGTGTGCTGATGGAACGCGAAAAGATCAGCGGCGAAGAGTTTGACGCCCTGATGAAAGGCGAAAACCTGGCACCCTTTGGGCTGGATACCCCCGCGCCTGCCGCAGCCCCTGCATCGGCAGAGCAGCCCGCCGCTCCGGAACAGCCCTCCGAACCGTCTGATGAAAATTGAGGCAAGGTGAAACACAATGGATCAAAATTTTTCCCTGATGGCGCAATCCCGTGCCAATTATTACACTGCCGGCAGCCCGGTTCAGTTTGTCCGTGTTGAGCTGCTGAAAGGGGATGTCACGGGTGAAGTTGCGGTCTGCCTGACCTTTAAGAATGTTGGCACAGAACCGCTGACCGGCTTTATCATCCACTTCAAGTGCAAAGATGCTTCTGGTCAGATCCTGTGCGAGGATGATTTCTATTATGAGCAGCTCAATGTGCAGCCCGGCGAACTGTTTGGTGCCGATGACGCTGTGTTTGTCAGCGATACGCCGGTTTCCAGCGTGGAAATTGAGCAGGACCGTGCTTTCCTGAACGGCCGCGGCGTGGATCTGCGTAATTATAAGCGTGTCCGCCTGCAGGCCCCCCGTGTGCTGCCTGGCTCTATTGCCCGCACACTTCAGACCCGCACCAACAATAAGAAGCTGACCTGCGTCCCGCAGGATACCGAAAACGGCTGGTTCTGCGCCTGCGGCGCGTTCCACCCCAACGAGGAAGCTGTTTCCGTCTGCAGCGAGTGCGGCGGCGACCGCGCTTACATCAAGGCAACCCTGACCCGCATCCTGGAGGAAGCCCGGCAGGCCGCCGAACAGCAGCAGCGCGAAATCAACGCCGTGGCCAATGGCGTTGACCCCGCAGCAGCCCAGGCAGCCCAGGAAGCCCAGGCCGCTGCCACCGCCGCCGCGGCTCAGGCAGCCATCAGCCAGGAGCCCACCGCACAGTTCACCCCGCCCGCCCCGGCCCAGGAACCGGAAGAAGAGGACGAGGACGACGAAGCAACCAACGCCGAAATGGACCGCGTGCGCCGCTATGTCCCCAAAGGCCATCTGTTTGCCGATGAAGAGGATGAAGAGGACGAGCATACCCGCATGTTCGATGATGAGGAAGAGGAAAGCGACGATGACGAAGAACCCCGCCGTGGCCGTTATGCGGACGATGACGAGGAGAGCGAGGACGATGTAATGGCCGAGCGTATCATCCATTGGGCACCGCCCATCACCGCAGTGGTCTGTGCGCTCATCATTGCTGTGTCGCTGATCTACCACTTTGTCATCGCCTGATCGCCTGCTGTTTATCGGCAAAGGCGGGCTGACCCGCTGATATTTATCCGGGCAGGATAAAGCAAAATAAACCAAAACCAGCCGCCGGGCAGGGGAAAATCCCTGAAGCCGGCGGCTGGTTTTCTATTTGTTCTATTCCGTGTCTGTGCTTATTGCTGCCATCAGGAATATAGGAAAATGTGGTTAGAGCTTGTGATTAAATTTGCAAGGCAGCAATCATAAAGCAGTAAAAGCATGCAGGATGCGAAAAATCAATCCCCTGGCGCATAACGCTTATTTCAGCGTTCCATCCAGTACCTGCTGGTAATACCATGGCTTGGGTGCGCGGAACACCTTGCCAGCCAAAGCGGCAAACTGTGGGTCGCTGATCTTTTTGGGGAACGCCAGCTCCCAGGCGCACAGAGCCTGATATTTCAGCTTCAGCTCCCGGTTGGCGGCATTGTTGCCATACTTGGAATCGCCCAAAATCGGGCAGCCAATGCTGGCCAGATGAGCGCGGATCTGGTGGGTGCGGCCCGTTACCAGCTCCACCCGTAATAGCGCCAAACGTCCGCTGACGGCAATGGTATCATATGCGGTAATGATCTCTTTTGCACCGGATTTCGGCTCGTCCAGAATGCGCACAATGCCATGCACAGAATCTTTCGTTAAAAAGCTGTGCAGCGTGGCAGCGGGTGGTACCGGACGGCCAAAGGTTACGCACAGGTAAGTTTTGCGAATCAACCGCTCTTTGATGGCGTTTACCAAAAATTCTTCCGCCGCCGCGGTCTTTGCCAGCAGCACAAGGCCGCTGGTGCCGGTGTCCAGCCGGTGGCACAGGCGCGGCTCATGGACGGCGTCCCATCGCTTTTCCTCATACAGGCGGCGCAGTACGCGGTTCAGCAGGGTGTCAGCTTCGTCGCCATCCACCGGGATACCCGCGGGCTTGTTGGCCACGATCAAATCATCGTTTTCATAAATAAATTCCGCCGGGGCGCGTGCCTGCAAAAACTCCGGCCCCTCCTGGGAGGTCAGTCCAAGCTGGTCGTCCAGCAGGTAAACGCGGATCACATCGCCGTTCTGCACACGGGTGGCAAGGGGTTGCTTTTTGCCGTTCAGCTTAATTTTGTTTTCCCGCAGTGCCTTGTTCAGCCGCCCCAGCCCCAGGGCAGGGAACTGCTCCATCAGGTATTTGTCCAGCCGCACGGGCAAAAGGCTTTTTACATGTAGTTCCTGCATTATTTACTCTCCAATTCTTTATCCCACAAAACGGTCGCGTCCGGGATATCCAGTGTCACCATCAGCCAGCCTGCATCGTGGTCGTCAATCGTTTTAATTGTGTATTCTTTCCCATCGGCGCACAGCACACTGGCATGTTCCAGCTTGCGGCGCACAAAGGGGGAATCTGCAAAGCATACCGTCTGTTTCGTTTCGTCCAGCACACCGCGGTTCCACAGGGCGTCAGTGTAATCCGCAAGGCGCAGGGGATAATTTTCGTCATAGGGGGTGCACAGCGCATCAAAGTTCTGCCCCTGCAGCCCCGGCGCAATCACATACCAGCTGCATGTGCCGTCCGTACTCGTTACCTTGCCGCACCAGGCATTGTCCTTCACCGGTTCCACGGCCGGCAAAAAGGCACCTTCCTCTGCAAACAGGTACAGCGTATCCTCCCGCACGGTTCCGTCGGCAAGTTCCGCCAGCAGCGTTTCCCGTTGGGCGACCAGTGCCGTTTCATCATAGCGGGCGGCAAACGGGTCGTTGGTCGTCATGCCGTTGTCCGCGGCAAACAGGGCTAGATGCAACGCGTCATCTTGAATTTCATCCATCGAGACAACCGCCGTATACTGCTGCGCTGCCTGCCAGAAATCGCTCTCCATCTCGGTGGGGAACGCATCGGTCTGCATGGCCTGCAGCATTGCCGCACTGCGCTGCACCATGCCGGGGCTTACATCCCAAACCTGTACCACAGCCAGCAGGGCAGTACCCGCCAGCAGCCAGCGGCCTTTCAGCCGGGCAAGGCCCACAAGGGTTAGCAACATCAGCAGGTAATAGATTGGCCAGAACAGCCGCCCACTGGAACGGAAGATGGAAAACAGTTTGATCAGCGAAGCGGGCAGTGGCAGCGTGGCAAGCGTTGCGCCGTTTGCGGTAATCACATTGCTGATGGCAAACACCGTTAAAACCGCGCAGCAGCAGGCCAATGCCCAGTGGCGGCGCAGCATGCCGCCCAGTTGCCGCCGCAGCAAAACCACCGCAATGGGCAGGGCAATCAGCACGCCCAGCCCCAGGTAGGCAAAGGCATCATAATTGCCGTAAACCTGGTTCTGTGCGGGCAGCACCCGGCTGTACAGCACGCCGTTTACCCCCACAGGGTTCCACAGCGCATTCAGGTTCATGCAAAAATAGCCATACAATGCCTGCCCGCCGCTGGAAGCACTGCCGTATAGCAGCCCCAGTGCCCAGCCCAGCAGTGCCGTGCCGCCAAAGTTGGCGGCAAGGTACAGGCCGGGCCCCGCAAGCTGGCGGTTGTGCAGTGCATATTCCAGCAGCAGCGCCAGCGTGATGGCATAGGTCATCGGCAGAAAGTAGGGGTGGATGCCTACTGCCAGCACGTTCAGCGCAAACAGCCCGCGGGAGGCATACTGCCCTTTGCGCCGTGCAGCAAAATAAAAATAGAGTACAGCCAACACAAAAAACTGTGCCCCCAGCGAGGTATGCCGGAACACACGCTCAAACAAAACCGGACTGGTAACAAACAGCAGGTCCGCCGCAAGCGGTGCCGCGCACCCCGGCAGGAGCAGCCCTGCCAGCAGCGCGCCAAACCCGCCCTGCAACGCAAAGCAGACCAGCGTGAACCACCCCATATACTCGAACGTTCCGCCCACAAGGTTGGCAACCGGCTTTAACAGGGCAGCCACCAGCGGGATAGAGTCGGTATAAGCAACGCTCAGCCCATCCGGGTAGTTGATGCCGCGGGCAATGCAAAGCGGCCAGCCAGCGGAGCTTTGGCGGTAAAACAGCCACCCGGCATAATGCTGCTGGATGTCCTTTTCAATATACCCACCGCGGCAAAAGGCATCGTTGGTTACATCCAGTGTGCTGACCCCGAACACCAGCACAAACACCAGTACCCCCAGCAGGGCACCGCCGAGAAACAACCGCCCATTGCGGGTAAGTTTTGGTAAAGTTGAATTTTTTGCCAGTAGTAACACATCCTTTGGGGCAAAGAAATAAAATTTGAAAGCTGATATAAGCTAAGGCAATACCGCATAATTCTAAGTGCCGATACGGCAAGCGAGGTGCGGCAGATGCTAAGCCAAAAGCGCAGATAATACTGGATGTCTTATCGAGCATTTTGGCAACGCAGATGCCGTGCCGCAGCTGCCGGAGCGGTGCTTAAGCCGCAAGGCGGGAATTGTGCGGTGTTGCCCTAAATATCAAACAATAAAACAACTTTATTATAATATACACGCAGTAAAATATCAACGCAAACCATGCCATTTCTGCCCCATGCCGGGCATGGCAGCAATCCACCGTGGGCGAAAAACACCTTGCATCCCGCCGCAACAGTGGATATAATGTAAAATTATACAAAATAATAAAGTTTCATGCCGCTGCGGTGGCCGGAAAAGGGGTACAGGAAAAATGAATTTTGTTTTTATTTCACCGCATTTCCCGGAAAATTACTGGAATTTTTGTGACCGCCTGCGTGCCAATGGCGTAAATGTGCTTGGCATTGGCGATGCCCCTTACGAAACGCTGCCCGCCCTGCTCAAAAGCGCACTGACCGAGTATTACCGTGTGGACAACATGGAAAACTATGATGAAATGCTGCGCGCCATGGGCTTTTTCACTTTCAAGTATGGCAAGATCGACTGGGTAGAAAGCAACAATGAATATTGGCTGGAACAGGATGCCCGCCTGCGGACAGATTTTAATATCACCACCGGTATTAAATCCGCTGAGATCGAAAAGTTTAAGCGCAAATCCGTGATGAAAACCTACTACCAGAAAGCCGGTATCCCCACCGCCCGCTGGTGTGTGACGGCAGATGTAACGGAGGCCCAGGCTTTCGCCAAAACTGTCGGCTGGCCCGTCATTGCCAAGCCAGATAACGGCGTGGGGGCAAACGGCACCCATAAGTTCAAGAATAAAACCGAGTTGAACAGATTTTTCCAGCAGGAGGGCCCCAATGCGGCCAACTATATCCTGGAAGAATTTGTGGATGGTGAGATCGTGACCTTTGACGGCGTGGCCGATGCCAATGCCGAGCCGATCTATGCCGCCAGCCATGTTACGCCGGACAGCATCATGGAGATTGCCCATGGCAAAAAGCCGATGTGGTACTATGTTGCACCGGAAATCAGCCCCGAACTGCGCAAAATGGGCGAAGCTGCCTTGAAAGCCTTTGATGCCAAAAGCCGCTTTTTCCATCTGGAATTCTTCCGCCTGAAAACCGCCAAGCCCAGTCTGGGCAATGCGGGGGATATCCTGGGGCTGGAAGTCAACATGCGCCCGGCTGGCGGCTATACGGTGGATATGCTCAACTATGCCGGCGGGCTGGACCTGTACCAGATTTGGGCCGATATGGTGGCATTCGGCGCTGCGCACCATCCGCTGGCGCGTTACCACCGCTACTGCTGCTGTGCGGGCCGCCACGATGAACTGCGCTACCGCATGCCGCATGAGGAGCTGCTGAAAAAGTACCGCTCCTGCCTGAACGCGGCTCCGCGCCTGCCGGAAGTTCTGGCCCGCGAAATGGGGGACCAGCTGTACATTGCCAGCTTTGAGGACGAAGCCGCCATGCAGGCGTTCCGCCGCGATGCCCTGGCCCGCCCGCGCGAATAACAGCAGGCAAAAATGGAGCGGACAAATCGGACAAAATCGAACATCTTGTGAATTTTATCCGCACAAATTGTAACATCTTGTAGTAAGCACTTGCTATTTACAGCCAAACCAGATACAATATATTCTGTATTTTTGGAGCCAGAAATAAGAGCTGCTACCCCCGTGAAGGGCAAAGCGGTTCCGATTGGGCAGAAGGAGCACCGCGGTGGAACAGGTATTTTTCATCAACCCCGTTGCAGGAAAACGGGATGCAAGCGCAGAGCTTGTGCCCCGGATCCAGGCGGCGGCCCGCCAGCTCCAGCTGCCCCAGCCTCAAATTGTTGTCACACAGTATGCCGGTCAGGCTCGCGAAGCAGCCCACCGGTATGCGGCATCCGGTACCCCGGTGGCGCTGTATGCCTGCGGTGGAGATGGAACGCTGAACGAGCTGGTTCAGGGCGCGGCAGGCAGCGCGAATGTAGCGGTCGGCTGTGTGCCCTGCGGCAGCGGGAACGACTATGTGCGCAACTTCGGCGCGGCGGGTCAAGCGCCTTTTTTAGATTTTGCCGCCCAGCTGCAGGCACAGCCCTGCCGGGTGGACCTGCTGCAAACATCCCTTGGTATCGGAATCGATATCTGCGCCGCCGGGCTGGACGCTCAGGTGGCATATGGCATCCCAAAATTCCGGCGGCTGCCGGGATGCGGGGGAACAGCAGCCTATACGCTCTCGATTCTACAGGCTATGCTCAGCCGCTTCGGCCACAAGCTGCGCGTTGCGATCGACGGCAAAGAGTATACCGGTACTTATATGATGGCGGCCATCTGTAATGGCGGCTATTACGGCGGCGGTTATCAGGCTGCGCCCTATGCAGCCATGGATGACGGCCTGCTTGATATTGTGCTGGTCAAACCCATCTCCCGCATTCAGGTTGCGGGAATTTTGGCCAAATACAAAGCCGGGCGGCACATGCAGGATGCCGATACCATCGTGCCGGAGTTCCGCAGCTTTATGACCTTTTACCGTGCCCGCAGCGTGGAAATGCAGGTGCTGGACAACCGCCCCATCATTGCCACAATTGATGGCGAGTGTGCCCCGGTGATGGAGTTGAAAGCGGAAGTTCTGCCATCTGCGTTGAATGTGCTGCTGCCGCGGCCTGCCTGCGGCAGCGCGGTCATCCGTGGGCTGCACGAATGCCCGATGCAGGCAAAAGCAAAATAAAACCATGGCAAACGCGCCAGAACAAAGCGCTGATTGCCGTACTTGAAATAAAATCCGCGGCCAGCTGGCCCGGGGAGGGAAAGATATGTCAGAAGCAAAAGTAAGGGTTCGTGTGGCCCATAACGCCATGCACCTGCCGGTGGTTGCACTGCGCGGGCTGGTGGTGTTCCCCAATAATGTGGTCCACTTTGAGGTGGGCCGCCAGAAGTCCATTGCCGCCATCGAGGCTGCCATGCACGCCAACAGCAATATTTTTCTGATTGCACAAAAGGATATGGAGACCGAGGAGCCCACTGCCCAGGATCTGTATGCCTATGGCGTCATTTCGGAAATTAAGCAGGTGCTGCGTGTATCCGAAGATCTGGTCAAGGTACTGGTAGAAGGAAAGTCCCGTGCTAAACTGCTGGACTTGGATGCCAGTGGCAAATACCTGCAGGCTGATGTCCGCCCCGCTCCCGTGCGCGGTGTGGCACCAGATAAGCGCACCCAGACCGAGGCGTTGGTTCGCAGCCTGAAAGAGTGCTTTGAGGAGTATCTCTCCTACAGCCCGCAAATCTCCAAGGATGTGGTGTATAACATCGTCTCCTCGGATAATCCGCTCTACCTGAGCGAATATATGCCGGCCAACCTGCTGCTGAAATATGAGGACAAGCAGACCATTCTGCAGGAAAATTCCATCCCCAGCCGGTTGGAAAAGCTCCTGCTTGTGATGCGCCAGGAATGTGAAGTGCTGGCCATTGAGAAAGAACTGGACGATAAAGTGAACGTCCAGATGGATAAAAACCAGCGCGATTACTACCTGCGGGAACAGATGCACATCATCAGCGAAGAACTGGGCGATGCCGAGGATACCCGTGCCGAAGCGGAAAAGTATGCCCAGAAGATTCAGGACCTGCACCTGGATGCCGCCAGCGAGGAAAAGCTGCTGAAAGAATGCGAGCGCCTTGGCAAAATGGCCGGCAATCAGGCCGAAATCAGCGTGATTCGCAGCTATCTGGATACCGTCATCGGCCTGCCCTGGCACACCTTTACCAAGGATGATCTGAACCAGGCCCATGCCCGCAAGGTGCTGGACCATGACCACTATGGTCTGGAAAAGGTCAAGGAGCGCATTCTGGAAATTCTGGCCGTCCGCCAGCTCAATACGGATGTCAAGGGCCAGATCATCTGCCTGGTCGGCCCTCCGGGTGTCGGCAAAACCTCCATTGCGCGCTCCGTTGCCGCCTGCATGGACCGCAACTTTGCCCGCATGAGCCTTGGCGGCGTGCATGATGAAGCCGAGATCCGCGGCCACCGCCGTACATACATCGGCGCAATGCCCGGCCGCATCATCAGTGCCATCAATACCGCCAAGTCCTCCAACCCGGTCATCCTGCTGGATGAGATCGACAAGCTGGCAGGGGACTACCGCGGCGATCCTTCCAGCGCCCTGCTGGAAGTGCTGGACCCTGAACAGAACAAGACTTTTAAGGATAACTATCTTGATATTCCGTTTGACCTCAGCAACGTGCTGTTCATTACCACCGCCAACGATGCTTCCCACATTCCCGGCCCGCTGTATGACCGTATGGATGTGATTGAACTGCCCAGCTATACCCGCGTGGAAAAGTTCAACATCGCCCGCCGCCATCTGCTGCCCAAACAGCTCAAAAATAACGGCTTGGAATCCCGCGTTACCATGGCCCCGGCGGCGCTGTATGAGATCATTGACGGCTACACCCGCGAAGCTGGCGTGCGTACTCTGGAGCGCACCATCACCGCCGTGCTGCGCAAGTGCGCTCAAAAGATCGCCGCAGGGGAGAAAGATAAGATCAATGTTACCCCTGCCATGGTCAAAGCAATGCTCGGTCCCGAAAAGGTCAAGCCGACCTTTATTTCCCGCACCGATGCTGTTGGCATTGCCAACGGCCTGGCCTGGACCAGCGTGGGCGGAGAGATGCTTCCCATCGAAGTTTCCATCATCCCCAACGGATCCGGCAAGGTGGAGATCACCGGCAGCCTGGGTGATGTAATGAAAGAGAGCGCTCACCTGGCATTGACCTATGCCCGCGTACATGCCGAAACCTACCACATTGCGCCGGATAAGTTCAAGAACACCGATATCCATATCCATGCCCCCGAAGGCGCTGTACCCAAGGACGGCCCCTCCGCCGGTGTCACCCTGACCACCGCGCTGATTTCTGCGTTGTCCGAGATTCCAGTCCGCCACGACCTTGCCATGACGGGCGAAATCACCCTGCACGGCAATGTTCTGCCCATCGGCGGCCTGAAAGAAAAGAGCATGGCAGCCTTCCGCGAGGGTATTTCCACCGTGCTCATCCCTGAAGCCAACAAGCCCGATCTGTACGAGGTGGATGAGGAGGTCAAAAAGGCCGTCAAGTTCATCCCCGTCAGTGACCTTTCTCAGGTGCTCAAACATGCACTCATCCTGCCCGCAGCATCCGCTGCCCACAAACACACCATGCCGCAGGCTACCCAGCTGATCGCAACCGAGCAGAGCACCGCCAAGGAACCTGCTGCCGTGATGTGACCAACGCGGAAAAGCCGGAAAAGGGAGTTGTATTTATGAATTATAATCGCAGTGAATTTCAGGCATCCTATGGCCTTTCCAGCCAGCTGCCGGAAAGCGACCGCCCGGAATTTGTCTTTTCCGGCCGTTCCAACGTGGGCAAATCCAGCCTGATCAACAGGTTGTGCAACCGCAAAAATCTGGCGCGCGTCAGCGCAACGCCGGGCAAAACGGCAACCATCAACTTTTACCGTGTGGATACCGCCTATTTTGTGGACCTGCCCGGCTATGGTTACGCCAAGGTGTCCAATGCGGATCGTGAGCGCTGGGACGAGCTGATCAACAGCTATTTTGAAGCGGACCGCGCGCTGAATGTGCTGGTGCAGCTGCTGGACAGCCGCCATGCCCCCAGCGCGGACGATGTGCAGATGATGGAATACCTGCACTTCCACCGGATTCCCTTTGTTGTGGCGCTGACCAAGGCGGATAAGCTCAAAAAATCTGAGATGACCGCCCAGCTGGAAGAGTTCCGCATCACCTGCGCCCCCTATGGCTGCAAGCAGCTGTTTTTGACCAGCGCCGAAAAGGGGACCGGGGTCGAAGAACTGCGCCAGTATCTGGATGCCTGCCTGGCACCGGAGGCCTAAACCATGGCGTATCAGGAATTTGCCTATTTTTATGACGAGTTCAACGGCGCAGCTGATTATGATGCGCTGTTCGCCTATGTGACCGGGGAGCTGAAAGCCCACGGCATCCAGGATGGCATTGTGGCAGATTTCGGCTGCGGCACCGGCGAGCTGACCCTGATGCTGGCCCAGGCTGGGTACGATATGATCGGCATTGACGTTTCGGAAGAGATGCTCAGCGTCCTGCGGGACAAAGCCGATGCCCTTGGCCTGCCGCTGACCAACCCCATGCTGCTGTGCCAGGACCTTTTGCAGCTGGACCTGTACGGGACCATCCGCGCCGCGGTTTCCACTTTCGATACCTATAACCACATCGGTCCGCTGGAAAACTTTGAAAAGGCCATTGCAAAAGCCGCGTTCTTTATGGAAAAAGACGGCGTTTTTGTGTTTGACCTGAACACACCCTATAAGCATGAAAAAGTGCTTTCCGGCCAGACTTTTGATTTTGATGAGGATGACGCCGCCTGCCGCTGGAGCAACCGCTATGACCCACAGACAGGTCGCGTGGACCTCAGCATTGATATCCACTATAAAGATACCGGGGAAGACTTCCATGAATCTTTCTCGGAATACAGCTACCCGCTTGATACCGTCAAAGCGCTGCTAACCAGATACGGCTTTGACCCGGTCAAAATTGCCGATGGCGAAAGCTTTGGCCCTGTCCGGCCGGACAGCCAGCGCTGGATCATCACGGCAGTCAAGCAGTATACACAGGAAGCAGACGGCACCCCGGTCTAACCGCCGCACCCCTGCTTCGGGAGGTCATTGATTCTATGTGTGAAACAAAAAATGAAAACAGCAGCAACCTGCTGCGCGGCATTTCGGAAAACGGCGGCATCCTGTTCTATGGCATTGATTCCACCGCCATTGTGCGCCGAATGGAGCAGCTGCACAAAACCAGCGCCGTTACCACCGCAGCCCTGGGCCGCCTGCTGACCGGTGTTGCCATGATGGGCCAGATGCTCAAATCGGATTCTGATTCTGTCACCGTACAGATCAAGGGCGGTGGCCCGGCGGGCCGTATTCTGGCCGTTTCCAACGGCGCGGGCGATGTAAAAGGCTATGTCGAAAACTCCATCGTGGAGCTGCCCCCGCGCGCGGACGGCCACCTGAACGTCGGCGCTGCCGTGGGTAAGGATGGCACGCTGGATGTGATCCGCGACCTTGGTATGCGGGAACCCTATATCGGCCAGGTGCCGCTGGTTTCCGGTGAGATTGCCGAGGATATCACCAACTATTTTGCCATCAGTGAGCAGACACCAACGGTCTGCGCGCTGGGCGTTCTGGTCAACCCGGATCTGACGGTGCAGTGCGCGGGCGGTTTTATCGTGCAGCTCATGCCCGGCGCAACCGAGGATGAGATCACCCGCCTGGAAAAGAATATCGGCGCAATGCCCGGCATTACCACCCTGCTGCAGCAGGGTAAAAGTATTCCCGATATCCTGAATATGGCGCTGGACGGCTTTACCCCCGAACTGCTGGATTCCACCCGCATTGACTATTGCTGTGATTGCAGCCTGGACCGCGTGGAGCGCACCATCCGCAGCCTTGGCAAAAAAGAGGTGGAAAAACTGCGCGATGAAGACCCCATTGCCGAGGTCAACTGCCAGTTTTGCGGCAAACAGTACAAAGTAGACCTGAATGACCTGCTGAAAAACTGGCCGGACACCGTAGAAAAGCAGTAAACGTATGACTTTTTGAAAAAATAGGCGAAAAAAGCTTGACTTTTTACATCGAATGCCATATAATAGCATTCGTCGCCCGGAGAGAGCGCGACAAAACCAAACTCTCCACCATGCGGCCGTAGCTCATCTGGTAGAGCGCCACCTTGCCAAGGT
>OHZI01000142.1_pt1 | contig 23494 bp, 21 predicted proteins | sample 1580511 | NCBI WGS metagenome assembly OHZI01 (sample SAMEA3882508, study PRJEB24775) | human gut metagenome | biome: human-associated habitat; feature: intestine environment; material: feces | place: Netherlands | collected 2009/2010
AGCAGTTAGTTCGCTGGAGCGTTGCGCCGGCGAGTGAGCAATCACCATTGTCCGAATGCGTCCGCCTTTAACAACTTTCAACACACTAAATAGCAATTCTCAATATACCTAATATTAGCAAATGTGCCGGATAAAAAATGTAGAAGAACCACTTAGAAAAGGTTCGATGTTTTTCGGAGCGCTTTCCGTTGTAGAGATAGATGATGCAAAGTGCTGAGAGCGGAATTCCGGCGGTGGCACCGAGGGACTGGATAACAGCCCTGGCAGGAGTGGTCTGCTCCATGTTTTCTACAAGGTTTAACAGACCAAAGAACAGCATTGCCTTTCTGAAAACCTTCCATAAAAGTTTTTTTCGTTCAAGATTCTGGCCGCCAGCCAGATGGCTTTTCTGATCAGCATTCCGGCCGCCGGCTGGCAGCATTTTCCCCTGTGCATCCCGGAGGCCACAGCTTGCGAACCAATAGGTGAAGATAGGGGCAAGAAAGGCCCAGTCGCTGTAGGCGGAGGCAAATACCAGGCCCAAGATGCAGAGTGTCTGCCGGGTTCCTGAAGGGATTTTTTCCATTGCATAGAGAATCAGGAAGCACAGGAAAAGAGTGAATAGCATGTTCATGCTTACGAAACTGATGGTTCCTTCTTCTGTAAATGCAAGACAGAAGGGGATTTCGGAAATTAGGGCAAACAGCAGAAGCCGTTTGCCGTATTTCTCTTTGGAGCGGGTGTAGCCGTAGCCTTCTACCAGGAAGTAGCACATGGTGATAGCGGTAAAATAACCCACGTCCACCATCACCTCAAAAAGAAAGGTACCTGGTTCCAGGAAAACGTTTGCAATATGGTTTAATAGCATGGTAAACATGGCTACGTATTTGATCTGATCCCGGTTCATGCCTCAAAAATCCTCACCAACATATCTGCCATACCCACGGAGTATCCAGCTGCTGCAAAGATACCCTGGCATTTGCCCTCGGTAATGGTCATAAGCGGCAGCTTCCCGGAATCTACGTACATGCGGCGGGCGGTCATTTCCTTGTCCTTGCCGAAATCGTGGAAGTACACCTGAATTTCAGGGAACAGTTCCAGACATTTCACCAGAGTAGCATTTTTTAAAGATTCTTCGCTGCGAAGGATAAATATAATCTGTTTTTGTATTTTTTCATATTTTTCTTTCAAATCCATCATTTCATTAAGAATGTGCACAGTAGGCTCACGGTCTTCTTCCAGCCAGAAGAGGATGCCTCGTTCAGCCATGCCATTCTCACATTTGGCAGCATCTCCGCTTATTTTTCCCGTCAATTTGGACACCAGCACCTGATTTCCAGCCCGATCGGTCAGCTTGGAATCCGGAATGGAATGACGGTTGAACATTTCCTTCAGACTATACTCTCGAAGCTCCAGTTCTACCCGCTTCATCTCATCTTTTTCAATATGAAAATCGTATCTTTTTCCCAGAATGTTTCCGTTTGGCAGACGGTTTCCAGTCAGAATCCGGTAATCTCCCGGCATGATATCCAATTCCAGTTTTCCAGCTTCCCACTTGCGGTCGCTGAAATCCAGGGTAAGGTATCCTCTTCCGTCTGTCACCGCAATGGTCCAGTTCTGGAAATAATTCCAGTCCCCTTTTTCCCCGGCGAAGACTGTAAGATGGGATTCCTTCTGGCTCTCTTCCAATACTGCTACAAACCTCATTCCATCCCAATATTCAATAGCTCCATCAGCAGGATTCAGACGTGCCGGGATTCCCAGAGTTCTGGCGATTGCCACGAAAAGCACCTTGTGGGATTTCTCTCCGGCAATTCCAAGCTCCAGTGCTGCACCAGGAGTGGTGTATGCAGTCAGGCGCTCTTTGTCATTGCGGACTGAAATGTTCTCTTCGATCCAGGTCCAGATGCTCTTGGGATCTGCTTCAAAGGCATCCCTCTGCCCCTTGTCAAAATAGCCCAGGATCTTCTTTCTCCACCTGGTAAGAACCTCATTTTCCACGCGGGGATTCCATACATATGGAATGTAAATCTCATCTGGATTAAATTCGCGATAAACCGAGGCCTCCTGATAATGGCCCTCCAGCACTTCTGGAAAAGCATCCCTTCTGTCTTTCTCAGACAAAACAGCCATCATAGGCTCCACTTCCTTCATGGTATGTCCAAAAAGGCAGCGCTTCCACAGCGGCTGGAATTTCTCAATCTTACGTCGACAGTGTTCTGCCTCAGCGGCAATCCGGCGATTATTCTCTTCTTCCTGTTCTTGGGTAATATTCCAGCTTATTCTGCCGGTATCCTCCGGTGCATTCATGTCAAAATCCACCCAAAGCTCATCTTCATATTCCTCACCAAGAGTACAGGTAAAATGGTCGTCCTCTCTTGTGTCGATTACCTTTTCCCCGTAAGCACCATCATAAACAGCACAGATCAGCAGGCTTCCAAAACCGGTTTCAAAAGAAATACAGCCATTTTTGTCTGCTTCCATTATTGCAATCGGGGAAAATTCCCCATAGTTCATTACCTCAGCCCGTACTTTTGCCCCAGCTGCCGGAGTTCCATCCAGATCTTCCACTGTAATAGTGATCCACCTGGTTTTGGCATATTTACCAAGAAGATTGATGATCCGGTTCATTCCGTCTTTTCCGATCACTTTTTCGTCTGGCATAGCGCGGTCATACCATCTGGAGCCGATCATCATGGCCCTGGATGCTGCATTGGTAAACCAGCTCTTGTCCAGAACAGCTTCTGGCTCGCAAGCTCCCAGATAATGCCAGTCGCCATCGCACCAGACCTCTACCCAGGCGTGGTTGTCATCACAGTGGGACCATCTCGGCACATACACTGGTCTTGCAGGGATTCCGGCACTTCGCATTACATTTACCACAAAGACGGCTTCCTCACCACAGCGGCCTACACCGCTTCTGTAAATTTCCAGTGCGGAGCCGGTACGCATGTCCGTTCCCTGGTACATCACTTCTCCCGCACACCAGTGATTGATTTCCAGTGCAGCTTCCACCATGGTCTTCCCCTGGACCTTATCCTTTATTTTTTCCCAGAAATAGGTACGGCATGGTTTGATTTCTTCATCATTTGTCCGATGAAAAAGCACGTAATTCAGGAAATAAAGCTCTGGATAATTCTTTACATAAGGGGAATTTTCCCAGAGATAAATTCCCTGCTGCACATAATCCAGATAAGTGTCAAAGGTATAGTTTCCCACATCGCTGTAGGGCATATTGCTGTACAGATATTTCATTCCGATCACAATATCAGGACTTAGTGCTTCCATTCTCTTCTTTATTTCTTCCGCTTTTCCTGGCAGTTCCCTGGAAAAATCTTCAAAGTCTTTTTCTATCCGGTCTCTGTTTTTTTCAAGAAACATCTTATAATCTCCTCATCATTTTAAGCGTGATCACAATTTCACTCTAAACGGACATGCCGCCTGTCGGCGACATCTCCATATAGGAAAGCCAGCTGTTCCACGCCTATGGCGCTCCCACTTGGCAAAAATACTTTTGGGAGCAGACTTAATAAAATCGCAGTATTTCATATATCACAAGAGATTCTATTTTATATCAAGCATATTTATAATATTTCCATATCCTGCATCTTCTGCCAGCTGCTGGATCCCATCCCTTATTTCCTCCAGGGAATAGTTGTGCGCTTCCAGAAATTCATCCCCTTTGGATGCAGCATATTCGTAGAAAAACATAGCTTCTGCCAGAGCTTCTTTGTCAGCGTAATCGATCCGGTCAAGAAGTTCGTTCTCTGCCTCGTTGATCTCGCCTCTGTCCACCATGGTTTTCATATGGTAAAGCTTGTCTCCGGAAATCTGGTATTTGGATTCTACCGGCAATTCCACCTGGACATATTTTTTTCCCAAGCATGACACTGGCAAGGACACGGGCAATCTCTTTGATCATACGCATAATGTAGTCTTTTTCGTCATCAGTGAACATAAATTTTCCTCCTGGATAAATGAGAGTTCGTGGCTTTAGGGTAGCACCTTCCCAACATCAGAACTATTTCTGACTACTCTTACTGACTGCGGCCACAAAAACCACAAAGGTTCCGCCCTGACACTTGTATGCGTCCTGGCAGAACCTTTGTCATTAAGCTTATTATTTCATTTTTGATATCCTTTTGTCAATATAAGATGAAAGAAATTCAACGCTTCCCTCCACGCCAAGAGTGCTGCTGTTCAGACTCAGATCATAGGTATGGGAATCTGACCATTTGGAATTGCAATGACTGTCGTGGTATTTCTTTCTCTTTCTGTCTTTCTCTTTGATAAAGCGCTCAGCTTCTTTATCGGTTTTTCCATAAAGACGGGCTACACGGGCAATTTTCTGATCCATATCTCCAATAATGAAGATGGAAATCAGGCCCTCATAATCCTTCAGGATTGTCTCAGAGCAACGTCCTACAACTACAAAGGATTCTCCTTTTTCAGCCTTTTCCCGAAGAAAATTGAACTGCATCATAGCAACGTTGTCTGCCGGAGAACTGCTCATTCCTTTCACTGTGCGGTAAAGAAATTTGTTGTGCTTCATCTCGTCAAAGATTTCCAGCTCTTCTGGATTTACGTTATGGCTGTCTGCCACCTCGCGTAAAAGATTGTGATCGTATAAAGAAAGTCCATAGCGCTTGGCGATTCGCTCTGCAATTTCATGGCCTGCGCTTCCGAACTCTCGTCCGATGGAAATGATCACCTGTTTTTGTGTTTTCATGGTATCCTCCCTTCTAACCAGAGAAATCCGTCCTTGTTTCACGGATTTTTCCGGATAAAATGCCGTTAAAAGCGGGCAAGACCAACTGTCAGTTATTCATGGCATGCCAGATCTTTGGCACTGCTTTTTCTCTGATAATTGACAGTTCTACACTTCCCCCTTATGGCATTATAAATATCTAGCATAAATCATCAGCATGGAAACGAGGACAACCAGGATCGTGGCAGGTGCCATTGCCTTGCAGTATTTTCCCCATTTGATCATGTGACCGCTCTTGGCTGCTGTTGCGATACCGACTACGTTTGCAGAAGCTCCGATCGGGGTTGCACTTCCGCCGATGTCAGTACCCATTGCAAGAGCCCATGCCAGAATGGAAATATCAACTCCCTGTGCGGCTGCCAGACTGTCAATAACCGGGATCATGGTAGCTGCAAACGGAATGTTATCAATAAATGCACTTGCGATAGCAGATACCCAGATAATGATGGCGATCATTACCATCAGGTTTCCGCCGCTGACTTTTCCAATAAATCCAGCCAGGATCGTAAGGATACCGGTCTGCTCCAGACCGCCAACAACTACGAAAAGTCCTACGAAGAACAGCAGTGTCTTGTAATCAACCTTTTTCAGAAGGTCCAAAGCATCTTTTCCGGAAGTGATCAGTGTCACTGCTGCGATAAATACACCGATACAGGATACGGTAAGCCCTGTCTGGGAATGTGTTACCAGAAGGACAACAGCGCAGAGGAAGATCACACAGCTGATGGTGAAACCCTTCTTGCTTACAATCGCTTCTTCCGGATCCGGTAACGTAGACGGATCAATTTTTCCCGCATTTTCGGTAAGCTCTTTGCGGAAAATAAAGTAAAAATAGATTACAACCAGCACCAGTGCGATCACCGCGATAAGACCTGTGTTTGTCACGAAATCCGCAAAGGAAAATCCAAGTGATGTTCCAATGATAATGTTCGGCGGATCTCCGCACATGGTAGCGGATCCACCAAGGTTGGCGCAGAAGATCTCTGCAAGGATCATTGGTACCGGATTAAATTTCAGCAGCTGTGACAGTTCTACGGTAACCGCTGCAAGGAACAGGATTACGGTGATACTATCGATAAACATAGCAAGTACAAAGGACAGGAGCATAAATGTGATAAAGATCGGGATGATCTGGTATTTAACCAATTTCGCGATCTTCATGCATAACCAGCGGAAAAATCCGGAGTTTGCCATGCCTTCTACCATGATCATCATACCAGCGATGAACACGATAGTTTCCCAGTTGATTCCAGCAGAAGCTTCGCTTGCTTCACCTGCTGTGTGCCAGAATCCCGGTGAAAAAATACTATGTATGTTCAGTGTTTCAATAATTGCTGAGGGGCTGTGCATACAGATTCCAAATACAAGAATCAATGTAAGGAGCGCACATCCCAGCGTAACAATATGTCTTTCCCATACTTCTGTGATGATCAGAATGAACATCGCCAGGAAAATTACTACTGCAAAAATCTGTGCTATCATTTCTTTCCTCCATGACTGTCAAACCATGCCATCCAGATACCGACAGCAATGGCTGCAACAATCATTACTCCTATAAAAATATTAAGTAACATATAGTGCCATACCTCCAATCATATACGTTTGTTTACATGGAAAATAATTGCTCTCCACTGCAATGCTTTACTCATAATGAAAACAATTGCAGCAATCAGCAATATGAAACAATGGTATATGATCTTCAGTGCTTCTGTCCGTCCTGATGATGGATGTAACAGATGATAAACCGTCTGCCGTCAGCATCATTTCTGGTCAGCAGACGTTTCTTTGCTTTATAAAATACGGTATTCGCCAGCAGAACTGCCAGCATGATGAGCACCACAATTTCCACGCCTGACCTGTGGCGAAGGCGCTGGTCCGCCTCCAGCCTTACAGACACCTGCCGAAGTCCTGTCAATTCTTCTGCACTTGTCTGGGTGCTTCTGGAAAGCTCTGGTGAAATCAAAGAAGCTGAGGCCGGTTTCAGATCGTAAACATGCATAATGCTCTTCGCTTCCATGCCTGCAAAAAGCACACACAAAACCGCAACTGCCACACTGAAAAACAGGCAGACAAACCGGTTCGCACATTCGTTTTTTTTCACTTGGCCTCACCTCGATACCTAAAAAATTCGTTTTTATAATAGCAGATTTTATAAGGTTTTTCAACTGTTTTTGCAGAGGGCTGCAGGTCACCCTTTTCCATAATTATGTGCTGTTCTATATATTGGACACTTCTTTTTTTACAGGCAAAAATCGGACTGAAATGTATCTTTTCCAATGCATTTCAATCCGATTTATAATCACTCTCTTAATAAAATCCTGTTTAATTTTTACAGATTATTCAGCGTCTGTCTCCTCAGCTGCCTCGTCTGCTGTGTCAGCTTCTGCATCTGCTGCTTCTGTGTCCTCAGCCTCTGCGTCATCGCTATCCTCGAATGGGATAACGGCTCCGTCATATTTCTCGTTGATGAAGTCTTTGATCTCGTCAGATTTTAATACATCTACAAGAGCTTTGATCTTGTCGCTGTTCTCGTTTCCTTCTTTTACTGCGATTACGTTTACATATGTTTTGGCAGCTTCGGAATCAGAGGTCTCATATGCAAGTGCATCTTTGGATACAGAATAACCAGCCTGAAGTGCATAGTTTCCGTTAAGGACAATGTAAGAAGTCTCTTCTGCAACACGTGCTACCTGCTCAGCTGCAAGCTCAACGATTTCTACGTTGTATGGGTTCTCCTCAATATCGTTTACAGTTGCCTCAAGGCCAGCACCGTCTTTCAGTTTGATAATTCCGTTGTCCTGGAGAAGAAGAAGTGCTCTTGCCTCGTTTGTGGTATCGTTCGGTACTGCGATTGTGTCGCCATCTGCGATATCATCAAGGCTGGATTTTGTTCCAGGATAAATTCCAAAGGGCTCGTAGTGGATTCCGCCTGCATTTACAAGGTGAGTTCCTTTTTCCTCGTTGAAGCTGTTCAGATATGGAATGTGCTGGAAGTAGTTTGCATCGAAATCGCCGCTCTCTACAACTTCGTTTGGCTGTACATAATCATCAAATACCGTTACCTCAAGGTCGTATCCCTCTTCCTCAAGGATCGGTTTTGCTGCTTCAAGGATCTCGGAATGTGGTGTCTCGGATGCTGCTACTGTAATGGTTTTGTCATCATCTGCTGCGAAAACAACGGATGTTCCAACGGTTCCAAGTACTAATGCTCCTGTGAGTGCTGCTGCGATTAATTTTTTCATAATAAAGTTCCTCCTTATTTTTTGAAAAATATATTTAGTTTCTACATTACAATCATTTTTTATAATAAACAGGGGCTACTAAAAACTCCTGTCAATTATCGATTTTGGTTACTGCTCACAGATACCATTTCTTATAAAATAATCTGTGGCTTATTTTCTTTTATCCAGCTTGTTGGCTATGAACATACCAATTGTCTGGAAAATCTGTACCAGTACTACCAGAAGGATAACTGTCACCAGCATGATGTCCGTCTGCCAGCGGTTGTATCCGTAACGGACTGCAATGTCTCCAAGTCCGCCTCCTCCTACGGTTCCTGCCATTGCGGAGTAACCAAGGATAGTTCCTGTTACAATGGTAGCTCCTGAGATCAGGGATGTTCTTGCTTCTACCAGCATTACCCTAAATACGATCTGAAGGTTGCTTGCTCCCATGGATCTTGCAGCCTCGATAACTCCCGGGTCTACCTCATTTAAGGAAGACTCTACCATTCGTCCGATAAAAGGGATTGCCGCAATGGTAAGGGGTACGATAGTGGCTGTGGTTCCATAGCTTTTTCCTACCAGAAATCTGGTGAATGGAATGAGCAGGATCAACAGGATCAGGAATGGGATGCTTCGGAAAATATTTGCGATCACATCCAGGATCTTATATAGTACTGCATTTGGCCGCAAGCCTTCTTTGTCGGATACTTTCAGCAGGATTCCAAGGGGCATTCCAAATACATATCCGAAGAAGGTGGAAAACAGGGTCATATATAATGTTTCCCCTACACCTGCGATTATCATATCGGTTACTTGTTTCGTCCACATAATCAGTTCGCCTCCCCTATCTCAAGTCCACGTTCTGTAAGGAATTTCTTCATCTCCGGTACATTGGTACTGTCACTCATGAACTGGAGGATCATTTCTCCTTTGGCTACACCGCCTACGTTTTTGGTGTTTGCCTTCAGAATGTTTACAGGTTCGTGGAAGGTTAATATAAGGTTTGCGATTACTGGTTCGAATGCGGAGTTCTCAGAGAATACGATTCGAACGATTTCGCCGTCCTGGATTTCTGACTGGGTAAGCTTTTTGCTTTCTACGTCGTTTCCAGAATCCTTGCTAATCAGTTCTTTGGCTACCTGTGATTTCGGGTGGCTGAAGATTTCTTCTACAAGGCCTTGTTCTTTTACTTCACCGTCTTTCATAATTGCCACATGAGTACAAATCTCACGGACAACTGACATCTGGTGGGTAATGATCACAATGGTGATTCCGAATTTCTGGTTGATGTCCTGCAAAAGTTCAAGTATGGAGGATGTGGTCTGGGGATCCAGAGCGCTTGTGGCTTCGTCACAGAGCAGTATCTGTGGATCGGAGGCCAGGGCTCTGGCGATTGCCACTCTTTGTTTCTGTCCACCGGAGAGCTGTGCGGGATATGCTTTCGCTCTGTCTGCCAGTCCTACGATTTCCAGAAGCTCCAGGGCTTTTGCTCTTGCTTCGGCTTTTTTCTTCCCCTGAATGTACAGTGGGAAGCAGACGTTTTCCAGTACGTTTTTCTGCATGAGCAGGTTAAAATGCTGGAAAATCATTCCTATTTTCTCTCGCTCTTTGCGGAGTTCTTTTGGGGAAAATTCGCTGAGGGATTTTCCGTCTATTAATACTTTTCCTTCGGATGGTACTTCCAGAAAGTTCATACAGCGTACCAGGGTACTTTTTCCTGCACCGGACATTCCGATGATTCCGTAGATATCTCCGGTTTCAATGGAGAGACTTACGTGGTTCAGGGCTTGTACGGAACCGTCTTTGGTTTCGAAGGTTTTGCTCACATCTTGGATTAATATTGAAGACATGTCTTTCCTCTTTCCTTTAAGTGGTGTTTCATCGTCGATATGGTTACTATAACACAATTGGAGTAAAAGTGTTAATTCATAAAAGTTAGGGCTAGTTATAGGGTAAAGCTATAGCTAAAGTGGACGCCAGCGGGGGAGGGATAAATCACGCTCGCCGTCGCAACGTTCTGGTGAGCTAATGACTAACTGCGACTAATGCGCTCGGGAGAGCCCTCTCGCATAAGTCTCCGTAAGTCATGGATCTCACCGCCACTAAGGGCGCTCCTTAAATGGCTCGCTTAGATTTATCCCTCCCCCACTGGCTGTGTACTGGGTGTTGGGCAGTTGAGCGCAGCGGACGTTTGGGCGGGAAGGCGCTGCGCTGTTTCCGCCCAAACTGAAAGTGGGGGGGTGGGTGTAGTGGGGGGGGTAGGTTCAGCTTTAGTTCCAAATGGAAGTTTATGTAAGTGTGTGGATTATCGTAATGCTTTGTCTTTGTATTTGGCAATTTCTTCCAGGTACTTCTGTCCTAACTTGCTAATCGTGGTTCCTTTTCTTGCAAGGTAGCCGATGGTCATGACCTCGTCGGAGTCTAGCTTCACGGCGCAGTAGTCGGAGCCGTTTAGTTCTTCGCAGATGATTCCGGAGCAGAGAGTGTAGCCGTTGAGACCTACCATTAGGTTCAGGAGGGTGGCACGGTCGTTGGCTTTGATGAGGCGTTTGTATTCGTAGGTGCTCAGGACTTCTTCGGCGAAGTAGAAGGAGTTGTAGGTGCCTTGCTCGAAGGAGAGGCAAGGGTATTCGCGGAGGTCTTCCAGGGTGATCAGGTCGCGGTCAGCAAGGGGATGGCCTTTCCACATGTAGACATAGATGCTGCATTCCAGGATTGGGTGGAATTCCAGATTGAACTCATGGAAAAGTTTCTCCAGGACTTTGTGGTTGAAGTCGTTCAGGTAAAGGATGCCGATCTCGCTTTTGAAGTCTTTTACGTCGGTGATGATGTCGTAGGTGCGGGTTTCGTGGACGGCGAATTCGTATTCGTCCATTCCGAACTGCTTCACCATTTCCACGAAGGCATTTACTGCGAAGGTGTAGTGCTGCATGGAAACACTGAATTTCTTCTTGGTATGTTCTTTGGAAACGTATTTGGATTCGATCAGTTCGTATTGCTCTACCACCTGGCGGGCATAGCCCAGGAATTCCTCTCCCTCAGGGGTTACGGAAATTCCACGGTTTGTCCTGCGGAAAAGTTCTATACCGATTTCCTCCTCCAGTTCACGGATTGCCGAAGATAAGCTTGGCTGTGATATAAAAAGATTCCGGGCAGCTTCATTCATAGAATTGGAATTCGCCACCGTAATCGCGTAACGAAGTTGTGCCAGAGTCATATGGATTCCTCTTTTCTGTATTGTATTTTCAAACTAGCTTTTACATATATATCTAAAAATGCACAGATAAATTTTAAGCGAATATCATTATTTGGAATGAAAACAGTCTTTTCTGCATAATGATACCCCAGATACCCCAAATGAATCAACAATGTCAACACATCATCTTTAATTCTGAAAGTTATCATATCGTTGGTAAAAATTCCTGTATTTACTGGTACTGCTTCTCCTGCAATCATTCTCAGAACATCATCCCGGAGTCCTTCAAAATTCATATCAATATAAATCTGCAATGCCTCAAAAGTCTCTGTCTGATTCCAATAATTTCCCAGCTTTCCAAGGCGCATGCAGCTCACAACCGACTTCGGGCTGTATACAGATTCTACTTCTTCAAAAGAATAACCATCATACCAGTTTTTGATCTCATTAATATCCATCTGATACTTCTGGCAAAGTGCTTCTACTTCTTTTTCTGTAAAACCTACATATTCAGCCAATGGGCCTGGATCAATCATGGAAAATTCATCGAACATATTCAGTGCACTGTGGGTTCCGTATTTCTTTATTGGCAAAATTCCCGTCATATAGGCAAGATAAATGTATTCTTTATCCTTAAGCAGATCACGCAGAAAATCAAGGTAAATCTCCTGCGCAGCCTTATCATGTTTGAACTCCCGGAAAATACAATCCCACTCGTCAATGATAACTATAAAAGGGCACTCACTTTCTGCAAAAATATCCTGCATAGTTTCCGCCAGATCATTTTCGTCATATAATTCCACATCAGGGTACTGTTTCTTCAATTCGCGGATTACTTTGCCTTCTACTCTCTCCAACAATTCCTTCACATTTGAACTTCTGCTCAAAAATTCCTGCATATTCAGAAAAATGGTATCGTATTTATTCAAATGTTCCTCAAAGTTTTCATCCTTGGCAATTTCCAAACTGGAAAAGAGTTCTCTGGAATCACAGCCCTTACTGTAATAAGCCGTAAGCATATCTGCTGCCATAGACTTTCCAAAACGCCTTGGTCTGCTGACACATACACAGGACTGCAGCGTATCGACAATACTATTTGTATATTTTATTAATCCTGTTTTATCCACGTAAATATACGAATTCACCGCTCTTTTGAATTTATTATTCCCCGGATTCAGGTAGATTCCCATAAGCCAGCCGTCCTTTCTGCGATTTTGCGTTACCAATGAACAATAACAATTTTCTTCTATATTAACACAGCACTGCGATTTATTCCACTGAGGATTTTTGCCAGTCTTTAATACGAAAAAAGGTGTCTGACTAAAAAAGCCAAACACCACATTTCTACAGTCCGAGAATGGTATACAGCCTGACACCTTTTTGAAAAAAGCTTTCAGCCGCATCCCTCCTCTTATTCTGTATAACTATTGCCGTTCTCATCACTCCAGCTTCCGTCGCCGTTGTCAATATAACCAGTACCATTATCATCCATATAGTAATAATCTCCATTAGTTGTTTCTGTAACTGTCACACTGTTTCCATTGGCATCCTGTAATACATGCTGCTCTAACTCGGCACCAAAATAATGGGTACTGTCATTTAAGGATTGGTAGGTCTTTCCATTTTCATCTGTAAAATAGACATCATCATCGGTGCTGTATTCCATACCATCAGCATCTACATATTCGCAGTCATAATTTTTGTGAATTGTTCTTTCCACAGAAACTGTATTTCCATCACTATCATACAGGGTGATTGTTGTGGTGGAAAGAATATCGGATGCATCATCTGTTGGGGCAGTTGTGGTATTACTTGTCGTACCAGCTGTGGCATTACCTGCTGTACTAGCTGTGGTATTACCTGCTGTGCCAGCTGTGGTATTACCTGCTACGCCAGCTGTGGCATTACCTGCTGTGCCAGCTGTGGTATTACTTGCTGTGCTATTTGCGGTATTACCTGCTGCACCACTTGCAGTATTACCTGCCGTACCAATGGAACTTACAGTATTTGATCCCTTCGTGGATGAAGAAGCCTTTTTATTTGAAGATACTATATTTGCAGCAGAATCAGAGGCAGAATTTCCGGTATTTTCTAAAGTTCCAGCTGAACAACCACTTAATGTCACCGCCGCCATAAGTGCTATCATTTTAACCATTTTTATTTTCATGGTAGAATCCCCTTTCATTTTCTACTTTTGTAGAAGTTGGTTATATACTACATCTGTAGAAGTTAAATGTCAATCACTTTTTCTACAATCGTAGAATTATTTAGGTTTTACTTCTGATATTCTTAATTCCAGACTACGCCCCAAAATCATTCCCACAATTTACATTCCCAAATTGTGAAACCCTCATCCAGGCAAAAACAGGAAGGATGCAACTCGCCAAGAATTGCATCCTTCCTGTTTTAAAACTATTTGTTTTACAACTATTTCTTTTACAACAAGCCTTTTATACTTCATATCCGGCAAAAAAATTTTATCACAACCAAGAATATTACTCAAACTCTTCCTCGGATTCCTCACCGTTCTCCCCACCCATCCGCACACGGATTCCGTTGATCTCTACGTCTTCCATAGGAATCACCAGACACTTGCGGCCGTCAATGATCCTGGTCTCCACCAGTTCCACTTTATCTGGTTCAACATGGATCACTACATCCGGAGTTTTGATCTCGAATTTACGGGTATTGGTAATATTAGAGGCTACCATGGTGGCTTTTTCACCGGCTACAGCCTCATACTGGTTATCAAAAGTTTCCAGTTTCTCGTCTTCTACACCACAGTCCTCAAAGAGACGTTTCACCTCAGACTGGGTGAGCACAACCGGGTCTGGAGAATCTTTCTGGGCTTCGATGATCTCATTCAACTTCTCATGGATTCCTATAACGGTGTCATACTGACAGTCGTCCCCAAGGGTTTCCTCTACAAGCATATTGAAGGAATCACGCTGTCCGCCTGCGGAAAGCGGAGCAGTACAGCCAAACACTTCATCCACAAAAATATCGTGAAGCTGCTCTGCATTCTTAGAATAGTAGAGCATGCCGTGGATGTCTGTGCTTCTGTCATTAAATAACGGGAAAAGGAAGCCGTTCTCTGGCATTTCCACGATCCAGTCACGGATACGGTCCTGGATCAGATTTGCCTCCGCATTGTAGCAAAGACCTGCCTTAGACAGCTTCACCGGACAGATACTGCAAAGAAGGTGCTCATAAATCTCTTCAGAAGCATCATCCATATCGATTCCATCTGAAGTTCTTCCCGGGATATCGTACACAGCGTGTACCAGGATTATGTAGTAATTTTCCGGATAATCGTAATTTTCGATAATTTTGTCATAAAAGCTCTCAATTAAAGCGTCATCCTTCAGTTTACTGGCGCGGAGCTTCATGAGAAATTCGTGTTTGCCGCCCTCTTTTTCCTCTGCCAGTGGGAATTCCATATTCATCAAGTTCTTTCCAAGAGTACCAGAAAGGGTTTTCTTGAATATTTCAAAATATTTGAACATTTCTTCCTCGGAGAGGGAAAGGAACGCTTCTTTCAGTTCTGTTTTTTTATTCTTTTCAGCATCCACATAGCATCCACAAATTCTGGTAATGTTGCAATTGGCTGGTGTCAGCTGTTTCTTGATTTCAGAAATTTCTTTTTTGTTCATTTATATATGTCCTCCAGTATTCCAGAAAATATGTTTTCAAAACCGATATCCCATCTCTGATATGAATTGAGTCTGTTGCCTTGCGCTCCATCCATAAAGATTCTCTGAAAGTATTATCAGCTCCATAATTTCAGCTTTTTTATTTTAGCTTAACACTCCAGAAAATTTCAAGACTTACTTACAGAAACAATAAATCATGATTAATGGTCGTATAAAATAACTCCTTAAACTTCTCCATATCCCGTGTCTGTCCCAGCGCCCACATCATTTTCGTCACAGACGCCTCCAGCGTCATATCATAAGACTCCAGCACCGGGAACCGTTCCTTGATGACTTTTCCAACCTGGTAAACTTCCATGTCACTTCCCTCATGGGTAACCTGGGTCGCCATGCACACAGGCTTGCCAGCTTCAATCCAATGCGCGATCGCATCTATAAAATTATCATTTTCGTAATGAGGCAGACCGCCTACGCCGAAGGATTCAATGATCAGTCCGGAATAAGAGGGAAAAAGAGCATCCAATACTTTCCCGTCAATCCCCGGAATCAATTTGAGCAGAAAAATCTTCTGATTCATCTCATGATAAAACACCAGTGGCTTGGTGGACTGGTCTTTGTCATCAATATAAAAAATAATCTTCTGATCGTGAATGGATGCAATATCCGGATAATTAATACTGGAAAAGGCATTGTAACTTTTGGAAAATTCCTTCTTTGCTCTGGTTCCTGCGATCACTTTTCCCCCAAACACAATGGAAATTCCATGAGCGCGGTCGTGAGAGGCAAAGCGGAGACTGTCCAGAAGATTGGAACGTGCATCTGTAATTGCCAGGTCAATAGGTTTCTGGGCACCGGTAATCACGATAGGTCTGCGGTTATTCTGGATCAGATAAGACAAAGCAGCAGCTGTATATGCCATAGTGTCCGTTCCATGGCAAAGCACAAAGCCATCATAAAATTCATATTTGGATTCGATCAGTCTGGCCAGCTTCAGCCAATGGTCTGCACACACATTGGTACTGTCCAGGGCAAAAGGCTGAACGGTATCAATGGTGCAGAATTCCCGGGCTTCAGGAATATATTCCAACAGCTCATCTGCGGAAATCTGCGGTGCCAGCCCCTCTGCTGTATATTTGGAAGCAATGGTTCCCCCGGTTGCAATAAGAAGTATCTTTTTCATGTTGTCCCCCTGTGTAATTGTTATCCACATGTTCAATCTGCTGTACCTGCATTTTCTCAAACCTTACTTTGTAGCGAAAAGCTTTTTTTCATAAGTATTTTACTTTGTATAGACAAAGGGCCCGCCCGAATCACCCCAGGCAGGCTCTTTTATCATTTTCTCCACTTTATATAATCTCAATTCTTTCAGAAAACATTTTGCAATACATACGATACAACAAGTTTCGATCTTTATCTCACTTTTAGTTCTCCTCAGTTGTCTCTTCTGCAGTATCCTCTGCGTTCTCCTCAGAATCAGCGCTCTCGCTGCTGTCCTCGGCCTTGCTGTCTGCACTGTCCTCTTCTGCAGTCTCGTCTGTACTGTCAGCGCTGTCTGTGGTATCAGCTTCCTCTGCGCTGTCGCTCTTTGCAGCATCTGTCTCAGCAGTATCAGCATCCTCGTCCTCATCTGCTGCCTCGGCATCCTCAGAAGTAGTATCCTCGGTAGCATCTGTTGTATCAGCTGCTGCATCTTCACTTGTATCCGCTGTAGTCTCCTTAATTGTAAAGCTGTGCTCATCTGTAATTGTCAAAGTAGAAAGCACCTTATCATTTACAGTAATATCAGCATCATCCAGCCATTTCTGAGTTGTCTCGGAATAGTATTCGCTGCGCTTGGTGTTCTCAAGGGACTCTTTCTTGGAAGCGGTTGCATCCTCGTCATTTACTTTGTCCATCCGAAGCACGTATACGCTGCTATCAGTCTCAACCAGCTCGTCGTAAACCTCTCCATCCTTCAGAGTTCTCAGCGCTTCTACAACAGCGTCATCATAAGAATTGGAAATATCCTCATCATCACTGTCATTTGTGAAAATAGTTCCGGTCAGTCCGCTGTAAGTATCATCAACAGCCTTGGCTGTCTCGCCCATGTCTGCTGTCGGATCCTCTTTCATCTTATCCAGGATCTCCTGTGCCTGCTCCTTGCGGGTAGCAATATCATCATCGGTAAGGTCATCTCCACTGATGGAAATACTTACATAGCTGAAAGAAGACTGCTGTGCCTCCTCATCCGTTATGTTAACCTCAGCCTCGTTGCGGATCGGATCGTAAATTCTCTGACGATAAGTCTCAAGCTCCAGAAGAGTCTTAACCTGATCTTCGGAAACAGCAAGCTCCTTCAGAGTGTCCTCGTCATTGTCCTGCATAAACTGTGCTGCTGCATCTGCAATAGCAGTCTCATCATCAGAAGTAACCTCAACGCCATAGTCTGCTGCCTTCTCCTTCATGATGTACATCAGCTCAACCTGCTCCAGGAACTGTCCTACAGCCTGCTCACCGTACGTAGTACCAGCATCCTCATCTACTACCTGGCTCCAGATATTTCCTGCACTTCCCATAAAGCTCTTATACATGGCAACGGTCTGTGCCTGTGACTCACGTGCATACAGACTTACAACACCCATAGGAATGTCTGTGCCATCTACAGTCGCAACGGTTTTCTCTCCATCTATAGACTTACTTCCACATCCGGAAAGCATTCCAATTGCCATTACGCCACTTAATGCCACTACGGTTGTGTTCTTCACGATTTTCTTCATATTGATCACCAATTACCCTTTCACTGATGTGCCGCTTAGTCACCACGCACAGCCGACATGATTTCCCAATGCGGACACGCTAATAAGAGTATAAAACTTTTTTCCCATGAGGGCAAGTAGAAAGGGGAAAATCTGATAGAATTCACACAATTTTCGCGAATTTCCATCGGATCTTCCCCACCCAAAACCTACTTTAAATCAAAATATCCGAAAGCATTCAACAGCCCAGCCGTCTACTACTTTTCGCTCTTTCCTTCCTCTTCCACCAATTCCATCAGTTCCTTTGCAAACACCGTCAGCGCCTGCACAATATCCCCCACCGGTGCAAACAGGAACTTCGGCTCTTTATCCGGTTTAAACTGCAGCTGTCTGCGGTACTTGGCAACCAGCGGCGGAATTCCTTCCGGGTTCAGATGTGCATTTTCGTAAAGGGTGATCCTGATCTCACGCTGCATCTGCTTGATTTCCGTAATGTAGCCCTGATGTGCCAGTGCTTTCAGTCTTGCAATAGCCAGCAGATTCAGCACTGCTTTCGGCGGCTCCCCAAACCGGTCGATCAGTTCTTCCAGCATATCATCATACTCCTGCTGGGACTCAATCCCTGCAATGCGCTTATAAATATCCAGTTTCTGGAATTCATTGCTGATGTAGGTGTCCGGGATAAAAGCATCCATATTCAGGTCAATGGTAGTCTCGAAGTCTTCCATGGTATGAATACCCTTTGCCTCCTTGACCGCCTCGCTAAGCATTTTACAGTAAAGATCATAGCCCACTGCGTTCATATGCCCATGCTGCTGTGCTCCCAGCAGATTTCCAGCCCCTCGAAGCTCCAGATCACGCATGGCGATCTTAAATCCGCTTCCCAGATCTGTAAACTCACGGATAGCAGAAAGTCGTTTTTCCGCCACCTCCCGAAGCATGGTGTTCCTTCGGTACATCAGAAACGCATACGCTGTCCTGTTGGAACGTCCGATCCTGCCTCGCAGCTGATAAAGCTGGGAAAGCCCATACTTGTCAGAATCATGGATGATCATGGTATTTACATTGGAAATATCCAGTCCTGTCTCGATAATAGTAGTGGAAACCAGCACATCAATGTCCCCATTGATAAAGTCATACATAACCCGTTCCAGTTCTCTCTCGCTCATCTGTCCATGGGCAAAATCCACCCTTGCGTCCGGCACCAGTTTGGAAATCCGCAGGGCAACCTCATCAATATCTGTAACCCGGTTATAAACATAATAAACCTGGCCGCCTCTTCGCAGTTCTCTTCCGATAGCTTCCCTGACAGTCTCCTCATCATACTCCATCACATAAGTCTGGATCGGCATACGATCCATAGGCGGCTCCTCCAGCACACTCATGTCACGGATTCCGATCATACTCATATGAAGGGTTCGTGGAATGGGTGTCGCAGTCAGAGTCAGAACATCAATATCCTTTTTCAGCTGCTTGATTTTCTCCTTGTGAGTAACGCCGAAACGCTGTTCCTCGTCAACGATCAGAAGCCCCAGATTCTTATACTCCACATCCTTGGAAAGAACTCTGTGGGTACCGATCACAACGTCTACCTGTCCTTTTTTCAGATCCTGCAAAGTCTTTTTCTGCTGGGCAGGTGTACGGAATCGGCAAAGCAGATCCACGCGCACCGGAAACTCCTTCATTCTCTGGACAAAGGTGTTGTACACCTGCTGCGCCAAAATGGTAGTTGGTGCAAGGTAAACAACCTGCCGGCTCTCCTGCACCTCTTTAAACGCTGCGCGAAGAGCAACCTCCGTCTTACCATATCCAACATCTCCGCACACCAGACGATCCATGATCTTGGTGCTCTCCATATCCCGCTTGGTATCCTCGATGGCGTTCAGCTGATCCTCTGTCTCCTCATATGGGAACATTTCCTCAAATTCCTTTTGCCACACTGTATCCGGACCGCACACATAACCTTCTTTTTCCTGGCGCACAGCGTAAAGCTCCACCAGCTCTTTGGCGATATTTTTGACAGCGCCCTTTACCTTGGACTTCGTGCGGTTCCACTCCTGGGTTCCCAGCTTGTTCAACTTCGGTGCCCTGGCTGTATCTGCGCCGGAATATTTCTGCAGCGCATCCAGCTGCGTTGCCAGAATATACAGATTACTTCCATCACGATATTCAATCTTGATATAGTCTTTTAAGACCTTATCTACTTCAACTTTCTCAATTCCACGGTAAATTCCCAGTCCATGCTTTTCATGGACCACATAATCCCCGATAGACAGCTCTGCAAAATCCTGGATCCGCTTGCCGTTGTAGACTTTTTTCTTTTTCTTTTTTTTCTGCTCCTGGCCGAAAATATCGGACTCTGTGATCACCGCAAATTTGATCAGCGGATACTCAAAGCCTTTCCAGGCGTGTCCATAGAGAACCATAATTTCCCCTGGATTGATCACGCGGTCATAATCTGAACCGTAAAAAGCATTCAGCTCATGCTCCTGCAAATCCTTTGCCAGACGCTCCGCCCTTGTCCTGGAACCGGAAAGCAAGGCAATCTGGTAGCCTTTTTTCTTATACTTTCTCAGATCCTCCACCAGAAGCTCAAAGCTGCTGTTATAAGAAGTTACGCTCTGCACCGTCAGATTATATTTCTCCGGGGCAAAATTCCACTCCACGCCTCTTGGCTCCAATGCCGACAACGACACTGCACGAAGTTTATTCAGTTCTTTCTGAACCTTGGAAAATTCACAAAGCCACTGAACCGGAAGGTTCTTTTCCCCTTTTTCTTCGCGATGTGTGCGGCTGGCGGCATACTCTTCCTCCACGCCCAGTCCGTTTTCCAAAATACGGTTGGGTTCATCCAGAAACAGAAGCATTTTTTCCCTGGGAAAATAATCCACAAAAGATACCATCTTTTTGCCATCATTCCACTCCACAGTCGGATAAATGGCAATCTCATCCAGATTTTCAAGAGAGCGCTGGCTCTCTGCGTCAAAGCTTCGGATAGAATCCACTTCATCTCCCCACAGCTCAATTCTCCATGGATTCTCTTCTGTAAGGGAATAAATATCTACAATACCACCGCGCACAGAAAACTGTCCCGGCATTTCCACCTGTCCTACGCGTTCATATCCAAGCTGTACAAGGGTATTTTTCAGTACATCCATGTTGATCACGCTGTCAGAATAGAAATGAAGCACCTTTTTCCCGATTTCTTCCAGGGGCATCAGATAGTCCATACAGCCGTCAATGCTGGTAACCACAGTCAGTTCCTTCTGCTCCAGAAGTGCCTTTACCACACACATTCTCTGGCGGATCAACAGATTTCCCTGAATATCTGCCTGGAAAAAGAGAAGATCCTTCGCCGGGTAAAACATGGTATTTTTGTCATAAAAGCGCAAGTCCTCGAAGATTTCCTTAGCCTGGCGCTCATCTCCTGCGATCACAAGGCGCATAGGTGTTTTGCCGGAAAGCCCATGGATCAGATGTGCCTTCTGGGATTCCAGGCAGCCTGTGATCTGCACAATGCCCTGATTTTTCTCAAGGCTTTTCTCTATTTCTTCAAATTCTGCCATCCCCTTCAGGGGCTGGGTAAATGAAAGCATGGCTTTCCTCCTTTTCTCAAAAGCCTCACCTCAGAGCCCACCCAAAACATGAAACCATTCCTGCAAGTTATCTGCACGTCATAATTTTCACAAAGCTTTTGGGGGACGCTCCAGGGGCAAAAGAAGCCCAGCTTGTTGCTGGACTTCCTTTGTTACTCAGTAACCCTCTTTCGGTTGTATTCATTCATCGCCGCATCCGGACCATCTGTTATGATTTTTTCTACAGCGTCTGCTGCAAACTCAATTGCTTCATCCACGAGCTTGCGGTCCCCGGATGAAAAACGGCCAAGCACATGGTCTGCCAGATTCCATCCTTTTGGTTTGGCTCCTACACCAATTTTTACACGCATAAATTTCTGTGTGCCAAGTCTGCCAATAATGTCCTTCAGACCATTATGGCCGCCTGCACTGCCCTGCTTCCGGATACGAAGCTGTCCCGGCTCCAGATCAATATCGTCCTGAATAATGATCAGCTCACTCTCCGGATCGATTTTGAAATAAGCAGCCATCTCCTGTACCGGACCACCGCTTAAATTCATAAAGGACAAAGGTTTCATAAAGATTACCTTCTCTCCTCCGATGAATCCGGAACCGTACATAGCATTAAATTTTACGCCGCCCTGCGGAATCTTATGACGTTCCACAAGCACATCGATCGTATCAAAACCCATATTGTGGCGGGTCGCCTCATACTGCTTCCCGGGGTTTCCCAGTCCAACAACTAAATACATAATCTTATTTTCCTTATTCTACTACGAAAGTCCTCCACAGCAATTCCAAAGCTCTAGAGCCGCAGCCTGCTTAACCAATAGCATAAAGCAGATGACTTTCATTTATTATCAAATTAGTTGAAATAAACCATCTCATCAGCCAGAGGTTCGCACGGGGTCACATTCTCTGCATAAAGAACAATTCCCTCGCCCTGGTACTCAGAACGGTTTTCAAAGGCAACCTTGGCAGTCACCTCAACCCACTCGCCGGGCTTCAGCTTCGGTGCATATGCACTCTTACAGATATATCCCAGGAATGAAGTATCATCTGCACAGCAGGTCATGGCAGTACGTCCCGGAATGAAGAACTTGCTGCCCATACCTCTCGGACGTCTTGCACGAGCCTTAAAGCGAAGAGTTTTTCCCACATAACGATCCGGATGATCCATAGCATCTACAAACCAGATTCCGTAATCTTCAGGCGGAATATCTACAATCTCTGCATCCAGGTCAAATGGCATCTGATCTGCGAAAATATCCGTCATCTCGCCTTCTTCGTCCTCAAAAATAACCTCTGCACTTGGGTTTACAACCTTAATGCTTCTGCGGAAGTTTGCAAGAGGATATTCTTTCTTGCTGCGGTTAAACACAACCATATCCGCATTACGAACCATATCCATAAAAATGGATTTCATATTCTGCATATATACCTGGAATGTGCTTGCATCTACACAGGTAATGTGCTGTTCAATTCCCCAGCCTGCCGGGAGCTTCATCTCCTCGAATTTGCTTACCAGCCACATTCCATTATATTCCATAACCACACGCTCCGGCTGGTGGATAATATCCAGTGCCTGAAGGCGCTCCGGTGTAAAATCTTCTTCTTTCTCAATAACCTCGACTACAACATTATCTTTTGCAAGAGCCTCTTCATCGTACTCTTCCTCTCCCTCCTCGCAGAGAATGAGAAGTGTCTTTCCCTCTGTACGGAAGTAATCCTGCTGGAGGGTAAAGCTGAGGAAAGAGGTCTTGCCGCTTTCCAGAAAGCCGGTTATGAGATAAATCGGTACTGTAATTTCATCCATTTACAGAAACCTCCCTGTATTTTTCTTAAAAGCAGTGCATTCACGTAATACCGCTTATAAACAGCAACAAATAAGCTTACAAAAAGCCTTTTATCCCGTTTATATGTCAATCATTAAGCTACGCCGAACAGCTTGGCCAGTTTCTCTTCATTTAACTTGGAACCAATTACGCAAAGACGTCCGGTGTACTCTGGTGAACCTTCACGGATCTCAGTTTCTTCCGGAACCATGTCGAAGTAGATCCAGGTTCCGTCCTCTGCCGGAAGCATTCCCTTAGCACGAAGGATCACGCCATACTCTTCAGAAGCGGAAAGGCTCTCCAGCATTTTCTCAAGCCCTTCTCTTGTAAACTTCTTAATAGTCTCACGTCCCCAGCTGGTAAATACTTCGTCTGCGTGATGATGGTGATGATCATGATGATGTCCGCAGCCACATTCGTCATCATGGTCGTGATGATGATGCTCATGATCGTGGTCATGTCCGCAGCCGCACTCGTCATGGTCGTGATGATGATGCTCGTGATCGTGGTCATGTCCGCAGCCACATTC
>OHZI01000157.1_pt1 | contig 22081 bp, 16 predicted proteins | sample 1580511 | NCBI WGS metagenome assembly OHZI01 (sample SAMEA3882508, study PRJEB24775) | human gut metagenome | biome: human-associated habitat; feature: intestine environment; material: feces | place: Netherlands | collected 2009/2010
AGATCTTCCAGAATCTTATTTGCATCGGTTACACCAGGAATCTCTACAGTGATACGGTCATCCCCGCTCTTGTATACAGAGTACTCTGTTGTGTAGCTCTCTGCACGCTCCTCGAGCTTTGCGATAGTATCATTTACGTCCTTGTCTGAAGGATTCTTGTCCTTGATATGGTAGGTGATTGAAACACCACCTGAGAGGTCGAGACCAAGCTTGATATTCTGATAATCCTTATCCTTGGTGCTCTCACCATTAGCAGTTGCCTCCTGCTTTTGCTTTGTGTCGGTGATTACTGCAGTGGAATACCAGCCCAGCAAGCCGATACAAATGACTGCCACAAGGATAATCACCCAACTCTTTCCTTTTTTCATTTTCTTATACCTTCCTGTCATTTTGCTACCATCCATATAGGTATACAGATGGCAAATATATTCGCACACGGGTCACAAATACCGCTATCCGTTTCCCGTGACAAATTCAAATTATTGTGCATCATCTGCCATATCAGCCTCTGCTGCCTTAATCATGATAGCGCACTCTATACGCTTCTTCTGCAGCTCGCAGCCTAAATCATAGGCATCAGTGATTGTGCCATGGAAGTTGTATGAGTTGGCGGCACAGCCACCGCTGCAATAGAATCTGGCAAAACAGTTGCGACATTTTTCCTTGGCATAAACATTACAGCACTTAAACTCATCCTGGATGTCAGTGGCCTTGATGCCATCCCAGACATTACCCATAAGGAAGTCCTCATTGCCCACAAACTGATGGCATGGATATAAATCTCCCCATGGAGTCACTGCCAGGTACTCAGTTCCTGAGCCACAGCCGGAAAGACGCTTATATACACAAGGTCCTCCCTCTAAATCTATCATAAAATGGAAGAAATTGAAGCCGTTTCCTGCCTTGTTTCTCTTTACCATCTCTGCTGCAAGTCTGTCGTACTCATCAAAGAGCACAGGTAAATCAGAATCCTTAAGTGCATACTCATCTGTAGGCTGTGCCACTACAGGCTCAACCGAAATCTGCTTAAAACCTAAATCAGCCAGATGAAGCACATCCTTTGAAAAATCAGTATTGAAATGTGTGTATGTACCTCTCACATAGTACTTGTCCTGATGTCTGCTCTCCGCAAACTTCTGGAATTTCGGAACAATAAGGTCATAGCTGCCGGCACCCTTTCTGAAAGGCCTCATGCGGTCATGAACCTCCTTGCGCCCGTCGATACTAAGGACCACATTGTCCATCTCTTTGTTAGCGAACTCCATAATCTCGTCATTTAAGAGCACACCGTTTGTGGTGAGTGTGAACCTGAAATGCTTGTCATGAAGCTTCTCCTGCTCTCTTCCATATGCCACAAGCTGCTTCACCACATCCCAGTTCATGAGAGGCTCTCCTCCAAAGAAGTCTACCTCTAAGTTTCTTCTGCTGCCTGAATTGGCAATCAAAAAATCAAGTGCCTGTTTTCCTGTCTCGTAGCTCATGAGAGCTCGTCTGCCGTGATACTCGCCCTCCTCTGCAAAACAATATCTGCAGGCAAGGTTGCAGTCGTGCGCTATGTGAAGGCAAAGTGCCTTTACAACTGTCTGGCGCTTCTTGAAATCTATGATACGCTCTTTGTATGTATCTTCTGTGAAGAGCTCTTCATTATCCTTAAGCTCATTTACTTCCTGTATTGCTTCTTCTATCTCCGTCTGTGGATACCTGTCCACAAGCTTTTCAATAATCTCCTTAGCTGAGTTGTCCTCAAACAGCTCAATAACGTCATATGTGACATCATCCACCACATGGATTGCGCCACTGTTGACATCTAAGACAATATTATAGCCGTTGTTCTTGTACTGATGAACCACTACAATATTCCTCTCTTTCTATACACATTTTAAAATTACACTGCGAAAAGAGTGTGCACCTATCAGCGCACACTCTTTAAATCCGCTTCACCTATGACTATTTGTACTGCTCACAAGTCTGGTTTCCAACTGTACAAGATGTCTTGCAAGCTGACTGGCATGATGTCTGGCACTCGCCACATCCGCCCTTTTTAACTGTGTTCTGTAATTTTCTTGTATTTAATGTCTTTACGTGTTTCATTTTTATCTCCTTTTCATTTAACGATGTCTGATTGACACATCATATTTACTTTCAACATTATATCACAGCATTATCAATATGAAAAGTCCTTTTTTAGCGAAAAACAAGCGCTGAAAACATTACCAGAAGGAGTATTATCAAAAGCTCGAATATATTTTTTGATTCACCTATATCTATGACCACTGTTGCTATCACATACGTTATCCAGTATGCTACGACCGTCACCCTGATAAAACGTCTGCGGTGAAAGCAGCATTTGAGCAAAAATCCGCACACAAGCCCCACCACTATATTGACCGCCATTGAGAGTGCAAAGCTTATCCACTCCGCCATGCCGACAAAGCACTGTACTATGGAAAGTATGATAAGGCACAAAAGCGCCGTAAGATGCATGATACATATTGTTATCACAGGACCTTTGATTTTTCTCCACATAAAAACGCCCTCCACACATCATATATATGTGCAGAGGGCGGTAATTATTCATGTATGAAATTCATTCGTGATTACAGTTCACAGTTATTAACTGTTCTAGGGAATGGGATAACGTCACGGATATTGCCCATGCCGGTAAGATACATTACGCATCTCTCAAAGCCCAATCCAAAGCCTGCGTGTCTTGCAGAGCCGTATTTTCTTAAGTCAAGGTAGAACTTGTAGTCATCCTCTGAAAGTCCAAGCTCATTTATTCTGGCAAGAAGCTTGTCGTAATCATCCTCTCTCTGGCTTCCACCGATGATTTCTCCGATTCCCGGTACAAGACAGTCAACTGCTGCAACAGTCTTTCCGTCGTCATTCAGCTTCATGTAGAAGGCCTTTATCTCCTTCGGATAATCTGTGACAAATACAGGGCGCTTATAAATCTGCTCTGTAAGGTATCTCTCATGCTCAGTCTGCAAATCACAGCCCCATGATACCTTGTAATCAAACTTGTCATTGTGCTTTGAAAGGATATCTATAGCCTCTGTGTATGTCACACGGGCAAAATCATTTTCAACAACATTTCTTAATCTGTCAAGGAGTCCCTTGTCCACGAAATTGTTGAAAAATGCCATCTCCTCAGGTGCATTTTCAAGCACATAGCTGATAACATACTTGAGCATGCTCTCTGCAAGCATCATATCATCCTCAAGGTCTGCAAAAGCAATCTCAGGCTCAATCATCCAGAACTCTGCCGCATGACGTGTGGTGTTTGAATTCTCCGCACGGAAGGTAGGCCCGAAGGTGTAGATATTCTTGAATGCCATAGCATATGTCTCGCCGTTTAACTGTCCTGAAACAGTAAGGTTGGTAGGCTTATTAAAGAAATCCTTTGAGAAATCCACCTTTCCATCCTCTGTCATAGGTAGATTGTTCAAATCAAGTGTGGTCACCTGGAACATCTCTCCTGCACCCTCACAGTCACTTCCTGTGATAAGCGGTGTGTGCACATACACAAAATCCCTCTCCTGGAAGAATTTGTGAATAGCATATGCGCAGAGTGAGCGCACTCTGAAAACTGCCTCAAAAGTATTGGTACGAGGTCTTAAGTGTGAGATTGTACGAAGATACTCAAATGTATGTCTCTTCTTCTGCAGAGGATAATCCGGTGTGGATGCACCCTCAACAGTCACGTAAACGGCCTGAATCTCAAATGGCTGCTTTGCATCCGGAGTAAGCACAAGTGTACCTCTTACGATAATTGCAGCTCCGACATTGATCTTGCCAACCTCATCATAGTTGTCTAAGCCATTTCCGTATACAACCTGGATTGGCTCAAAAAATGTACCATCGTTTACCACGATAAATCCAAAATTCTTTGAATTACGATTGCTTCTGACCCATCCTCCGATAGTCACCTCTTTGTCAGCGAATTTGTCCTTGTTGCGGAAAATCTCGCGTATGTTTGTAAGTTCCATTATCTAATCCTCCATTTAAGCTGCCTGCGCATCACCACAGACAGCATATTTATCGTTATTATTCGGCATCCGCGCTGCCACTTGAAGTATCCGGCGCTGCACTGCCATCCTCAAATGTCACATTTGCTTTCTCTGTGACTGTATCAATAGCCTTGTTTACAAGGTACTGGTTCTTAAGGTATGTCTTTCCCTCATCCTTGTGTCCGCTTCCAAAATACTTGTATACCTCAGAAGCCTTGCTGAACTGACCATTGCTGGCTGATACGATGTAATCCACATAGCTGTTGAAGGCATCATCATCCATCTTGATATTTTCCTTCTCAGCGATAAGTCCAAAGATGAACTCTGTCTTTATCTGGTCTGTCAGATTCTCCTTCCACTTCTCTGTGGCCTGATCCACTGTCATGTTGTAGTTGGACTTTAAATATTTCTTAAGTGTCTGTCCATCCTTGACATTTTCTTTGGTAAATGAAGCAATATATTCATTGAGTCTGGCCTGTAGATACTCATCAGGAATCTCGACTGTGCTGTTTTCAATCATGTAGCTCTTTATCTTGTCCACCTCAGCGCTGTAGAGCTGCTGCTTCAAATCTTTCTCAATCTGTGTGGTAAGCTGGGCATTAGTTGTCACCCCGGCCTTTCCAAACACTGTGTTGACCTGCTCGTCTGTCATATCAGCAAGTGCAACAGGATCTGCTGAGTAAATGCCCTTTACTGTATACTCAAATGTAACTGTCTGTCCGTTTAAGTCGTCATTGCCATAATCCTCAGGGAAAGTCACGTCACCCTTAACCTTGTCACCCACCTTGGCTCCGATTATAGGCTTTGTAAATCCATCGATAAAGGATGAACCGCCGACCTGGCTGTTATTTGTCACATCAAGCATCACATCTGTAGCAGAACCACCATCAAATGCTTTGCCATCCTTATATCCTGTGTAATCAACCTTGACATAATCGCCATCTGCAACTGTATCACGATCTGTAACCTGCTTGTACGCATCTGCACCATATGACTGAAGCACATTGGTCAGATATGTCTGCTTTGCTGTATCGTTTATCTCATAATCGTTTGAGACAGTAATTGCAACGCCTGAATAGTCTGCAAGCTTTGTAACCTGCTTTGCGTAGTCTATGTCAAACTGTCCGCTTCGCATCGTCTCGCTGCCGGCCTGGGTGCCTGCCTCTGTTGTGCTCTTTGAGCCATCCTTTTTGCTCTTGTTGCTTATCACAACAGCAAGCGCAATAATTACCACGATAAGTGCAATCACAATCACCGCTATGACTGCCTTCTTACCTGTATTCTTCTTCTCACTCATTGGAATCCTCCTGAAATCTGTAAGTCATGTTATTTATATGTACAATGCCCTGCCACGGCAAAAACGCATCCGCAAAACACTATACCTATCTACAATATCACATATCAGGTTAAATTACAACGAGTGAAATTTTCTTTATCTTTGCAAACACCGGAGGCGTATGCATCCTAAGCCCTACTGTCACCCTGGCATTCTTTTGCAGCCTTACCGGCTTAAGCAGATGTGTCACAAACCTGACATCAGCAGGGAAAATGTCGCTTGTATATGTATGAACGCCGCTTTCATCCTCCACATCCATAAACAGCTTGACATCGACACCTGTTGTATTGGTTCCTCTATAGTCAACCGCTGCTATATACTCACCGGTATATTCAATATCCACCGTCTGGCTTATCGAATAGTCAAAATTGGCATCCGAAGAGATAAACACTCCATCCTTACCCAATGTATACTGTCTTTCTTCGAGGCTTGTCTCAATCTGCCAATTATTAAATCCATCCTTAAATTCAGGATTTGAGATTAGATTTCCATGAATCATAAGAAGCTTCATGAAATCCTCCACCTCCGGTGTTTCTTCATACTCATAAAGTGATTCAATATACTTATCAAGCTCTTTAATCGGAGGATTTTTCGGATCAAAGTCCCTGATTGCATCCCAGCCCGGCAAAGCCCTGCCATGCTCGTCAAACATACCCATATTCTCAAACCAGGTTCCCATGCCTTTACCAGGCACACCGACAGGCTCCCAGTAGTATACACCGGTCTTTCCGGTATCCTTTGACACCTCTGCTGCTATCTGCATGATTATTTCAAGAGACTTCTTCTGCTCTGCGCTGCCTGCATCAAGGCCTGCAGTCTCCATGAGTTCCTTCGAGATATGATCTCCCTTGCAATGCCTCCACGGATGAGCTGTCTCCACAATATAAACCGGCAGATTATATAATTTTATGATCCTGCTCATAGTATCCTTCAAATCCATGAAGGTACCATGCCAGAACGAATAAAAGGAAAGGCCAATCGCGTCAATCGGCAGCATGCCCGCATTAAACATAGAATCAAGCCACGGCATAATACAGTTATATCTGCCTCCCTGATCCAGATGAATCATGACCTTTGTCTCCGGGAGCAGCTCCCTGACAGCTCTGATTCCCTCATTTACAAGCTCAGCCAGCTGCCTGTACTGTGGCACTGCACCATCCGGAAACAGCATACCACTCCTTATTTCATTGCCAATCTGAACCATATCCGGCGCACAATCCATGATTTTTAATCTGTATAGCACATCATATGTGTACTTGTGCACTGCCTCCTTTAACTCATCAAAGCTTAAATTCTTCCACGCATCAGGCTTATTCTGCTGTCCCGGATCTGCCCAGTAATCCGAATAATGAAAATCAAGCAGAAAATGCATTTTGTATTTTTTAATGACATGAGCCATCTCGAGAACATATGTAAGACTGCAATACCCCTTAGACTCCGGCACCTTATCAGGCTCATTCCATATGCGCAGACGGACTGAATTTACATTATTCAGCTTTAAAAAATCAAATACCCTGCACACATGACCTTCCCTATCCATTATTTGTATATTATTGTCAACCATCATAGGAACGGATGAAATATCCACTCCCTTTAAGAAATTGCTATCCTTTTTCTGCTTATGCTGCTGCTTAAGCTGATACATCTTTGTGTCAGCACTTACGAGATAATCGTCAAAGCTCTTACCACTGCCCGGCTTCGTATATATGATGCCGTGACTGATAAACAGGCTGTGCTGCTCCATGATATCATACACGCGCTTTATATACTTCTCAGCAGTGTCATGTCTGTCCCCGGGGATAAACACGATAAATTCATCTCCACCGAATCTATATACCATACTTCCTTCAGGCTTTTGCTCATCAAGCACCCTCGCCACAGTCTTTAAAAGCTCGTCACCGTACTGGTGTCCGTATGTATCATTTATGTCCTTGAAATCATCCACATCGAGAAATACTATGGTGCAGCCGACATTTTGAGCTTCAAGCTCAGCAAACATAGGAATGACCATCTCATTGCATGCCACACGATTGTATAGGCCTGTGAGCGCATCATGGTTGTAGAGATTCTTAAGCTCATTATTTGTATTCTCAAGTACCTTTTGCTTAAAAAGATTCTCAAGCTTCTTAAGAAGGGCAGACTGTATATCAAACTGCTCAGGATGGTCGTACAAAAACTCAGGATTCCTGAGTATTACATAACCCACTATCTCGTCCCTGAAATGCAGCGAATAATACATATAGCAGGTGTTTTTATCTACACTCTGCATGTACTGCATAAGGTCATTTACACTCTTAAACTCAAGCTTTCCATTGTACTTGTCATCCGCATAGAGTACAACCTCGTCGTCAATATCATAGCCATGCTTCCTAAAGTGTGCATTGTTCCTTGCAGCTGCCAGATCAGAAACACCGACCACATACACTCCGTCACACTTCATGCTCTGTATATAGTCAGAGTATCTCTCAAACAAATCATAGTATTCATTGCACTCCTCGAGCTCTTTCTGGAGGATCATTACTGCATCCTCCTCCTGCTCTTTTGCAACGGAGCCTTTGATAATATTCTTTATGTAATTACGATAATCCACTCTGCCGGTATTAGGGCATCCGCAGCTCTCAGCCGGGATAAACTCAGAATCAAGGTATTTATCAGAAGCATCGCACGTGCCATTCCAAAGCGCCTTAAATATCTCAAGAACTTTTCTGCCTATATTGACCCTGTTGTGCTCCACTGTTGTAATCTGTGGATTAAAGTACGCAGCCTTATCCAGATTGTCAAAGCCTGTGACCTTAAAATCCTGTGGTACCTTGTATCCAAGAACCTCTGCTGTCGCACACAGCCCTGCTGCTATATTGTCATTTGCACATAAAAACACATCCGGTAACGGTTTTTTGCTCTCGTACCAATCACTCATATACCTGACACCTGTCTGATAATCAAAATCACCAAACATGTACATATCAGCTGTAAGTGGTATGCCATAATCACTTAAAGCCTTCTTGAAGGCCTCAAAACGCATTCTGTTCTCATAATGATACGGCGGACCACCTGCAAACACAAAGCTTTTGCAGCCATGCTCATAGTACATATGATCCATCACCTTGCGAAACAGCCTCTTATTGTCGTCGCCCACATAGTAAAACCCATCAACCTTATACCCGATACTCACTACCGGCACATTTACCGACTGAAGCTTTCTGACCATATAATGTATCTCATCCTGGTTAATCGTATTGGTGCAGTCAAATACCACTCCGTCGAAGCTGTTTAAATCAGGCAAATCGTTCAGCGCATACTCGCCTTTGTTAAACTTTGGATCTTGACTCCAGGTTCCGTTGGTGTTGTAAAAATACATGCACACATCCAGTCCCAGCTCTTTAGAGCCTCCCATGATACCCTCAACCCACGAATATATTACATATCTTCTCCAGCCATCAGCCAAAAGAGCAATTTTCTTCATTAATAAATACCCCTTTGCGTCTTCTAAAGACCTTTTCCAAAATATAGTTCTATTATACTACGATTTTACCTATTCTTGCAATAAAGATTGATTTTTTTTAGCATATTTGATAGAATTAATTTAAATAAGCAAATTTTTAGGAGGGATACGTTTTGAATCCAGCATTAATCGTACTTATTGTTATCGCAGTAGTGCTTGTGGTAGCATTTATAGTATTAACAATCCTCGGTAAAAAAGCACAAAAAAGAAAGGAAGAGCAGGACGAGCAGATAGCTGCAGCATCGCAGACTGTCAATATGCTAATCATTGACAAAAAGCGTATGAAGCTAAAGGATGCCGGTCTCCCACAGCAGATTATTGAGCAGACACCAAAGCTTATGCGCCGCTCAAAGCTGCCTGTAGTCAAGGCCAAGGTCGGACCAAGAGTCATGTCTCTTATCGCAGACGAGCAGATCTTTGATGAGATTCCTTTAAAGAAAGAGGTTAAGGCTTCTGTCAGCGGTATCTACATCACAGCTGTCCGCGGTATCAGAGGACCTCTTGAGAAGCCTAAAAAGAAAAAAGGCTTCCGTGCAAGAATGGCAGAAAACTACAGCAAGGCCAACGAACAGCTCAAGGCTGAGGAGGCTGCAAAGGCTGAAAGAAAAGCTGCTAAAGAGGCAGCCAAAAAGGCTAAGCAGAAATAATATCATGATTTAATTTTCATGTACATAAACAGAGCATGTGGGATGGTTTTCATCCTCACATGCTCTGTTTTTTATATGCTTTATCCATATATGCTTTATATATTTTTTTACCCCATAGGCTTGGCAGACTTTTATGCAATTTTGACTGCTGCGCCTTTTTTCTTCACAGCTATATTGATGTGACAGTCGCCTACAAATTCATAGTTGACATCAAGTGCATACTTTACCTCTGCCCTTATCTCGTCCTCAGTCTCCTTTACCTCTATGCTTGTGGCATCAATACCTATCTGGATACTTCCAAACGGTGTATAATAATATGTCAGGTTTTTCTTTCCCTTCTCAAATATCATATGTACACTCATAGGTCCCTTGCGGGTGAACTCAAGATAATTGTCATTGAATTTAAGCATATTTTTGAGTGTCTGGGTCTCACCCTCCATTATCTCCTCAAAAAGCACATAGTGCTTGTTATTTCTTATATAATACTCTCCCGGGGCAATCACCTCTACCGCATCCGACTGCTGGTCCGGTGCGAGCTGTAAGCCCTTTAATGATACTACTACATCCTTTGTCATTTCTTTCTCCTTATCCTCTTGCATATCTAAATTAATTCACGCTTAAATAATTTCTCATCACATATTTTCTTTTAATATATTTTTTCAGCATGAATATACTAACTGTTTTATCTGAAAATATCAAGGATTTTTAGTTTTATTTCATATTTTCCACTGTCAAATATGCTCTCATACTCGTCCGGAGTAAGTACCTCCTTAAGATTTTCCTTTGCTTCGTCCTCCACCACCTCGTACACACTGCCCCTAAAGCACATGTTTGGATACAGCACGCACCACCAGTTATGACCGGCTCCATCGCCCAGTGTTATTTCAAGCGCCTCGTAATTTCCCTCAGGAAATGTATAGTCTCCATACGTCTTTTCCGGGAAATCGGTGTGTGTAAGCTCTGCCGATGCGCCATATGTAAAACCGTTTGCTGCAAGCGTCTCCTTTGATACCGCTATTATTTCGTCCATATGGTCATTTACGGTGGCTCTGGTTTCTTCGATATTTTCGCACTCCAGCAGATATGGCTCTATGTAAGCCCCTACTGCATCGCGCACCTGCTTTTTCACATTCTGGTCTGCTTCGCTGTCGCTGTTTGCCAGCACGTGGAAACGCAGGATTTTGTCGGCGATGGATTTTTGCATGTCGGCTGTACACGCTATACTATTGGTGTTTGCGGCAGGTGTATGATTTTTTGCAGCTATCACTGCCGTAAGGGATATTATTGCTATGGTTGTTATTATTATTTTCTTTCTCATGTAAACAAGTATTGCCTTATTTGACGAGCTTATTCATCCTTTTTGAAAATTTTACCGGGTTTCATGAATTTCATTCGTATAGTCATCCAGCAAGGTGCCAAGTGTAATTATCGGTTCACCATCCTCATGATTCTCCTTATTTATTTTCTGCTCATAATAATCACCCATGTTATCAAAGATATCATTTATATCATCTGCTATGCACACATATGTGTTTCTCGGAAATTTTTTTGATGTCTTGCAATATTCCATGAAATCTGAATAAGCTGCTTTATCTTTTCTAAGTGTTTTTCCTATTAAAATCACCTTCAAATGATTGGTATCGGCTTTTTGTGACAGCCGATCCTCGAAGCTGTCCACTGCTGTTTTGATATCATCTGCATATTCCGGTTCGTAGGATTTGTCCATGTTATAATAAAACTCTATATATCCGCTATTTTCATTTGTCGAAACATCTCTGTGGCTAACATATGCTTTGTTATCAGTTACTTCTTTATCGGTTATTTCGTCAGTATCTACATCTACAATATCCACCGCCGCAAGTGTCGGAAAACAGCGCTCCTCAAGTTCCACTGCACTGCAGCCGGTGAGCATGAGACCTATCGTCAGCACTACTATGACCGGTATCGCTATGCACAATAAAAATCCAAGATATTTTTTCACGATTTCATCTCCACTTTCAAGAATATATGCTAAGGTCACTGTGACTGCTATGACAAAAATGATGCACCTGCTTCTCATAGTGCTCTTTTCCTTGTCATGGCTTTTCTGTCTGTCAGAGCCAGATTGCTTATTGCTGCAGGAATGCCGGTTTTTATTAAATGTAAATATAATTTTTCCCGTATTTTCAGCAAAATTCTCACATCTTAAAACCGCATAATAAAGGCTCATATTGAGTACTGAAAACAGCGTGAAAAACCACACCGACAGCATCAGTGCATCTGCCCTCTTGAAGAAGCTTCCCTTTATCTGCACATCACTCATCAGTACGACAGCCGGAAACTCTATTTCCGACAGTGAATATTTTCCGAAGTTTCCAAGCAATACTGCATACAATAAAAAAAGAATGCCTGCATATGTGAATATTGCTTTACTCACACTCCCTCGTATCTGTGAGGCAGTGCGTGCCCTTACAAACAGTATATTGAACACGGAAATAGATGCTGCAAACACATAGTATGCGCCCGCAAATATATCCGCTATGCCAAAGTCCACACCGACTCTGTCCTTAATCATCAGATAGTCTAATCTCACATCCGATAGCGCAAACAAAAGCATAGCAGCAAGCGGTATCAGCACAAAGAAAAATACTACCTCGTATACCCTTGCCCGGCACTCCACTCCGCCACTTAGCGCATAAGCGCATACCGCCATTATCACAAGGAGTACAACTGTAAATGACTCATCCGGTATAAGGCTGTCACGTATCAGCTTTACAAATATCCATGCAAGAAATGCGGCCTGTGACAGCTCGTATATCGCAATAATTAAATCATAAATTAATATTTTCGCATATTTTGTTTTATCAATGCTTCTGTCATATATTGTTTTCCTGCGTTCACGCACCTCGCTTACTATCCACATGAATAGCCATGCCATGAAAACTCCGAGTGCGATTGAGATAAAAGCATACTTTCCAAGCTTTGCCAGATTGTTTGGAAGCACCAGTGTGCCGACTCCAAGCAGATTAAAGACGTATAGCCTGTATAGCTGGCGGGGCGATATGCTTTCATTTTGTGCAAATGTGTAGCTTGTGCTCATATTTTTAGTCATCCTTATTTCCTTTCAGCTTTCTGCACTCCTTTTCTCTTGCAAATACAGGCCGCCTCCATAGTCTGCGAAGCGGAAATCGTATGATACTGTCCTTTTCATCCTCGCCGCCTGTCAGCTCGCTGCCCACAAATGGCATCATGTATGGGTAACCACAGCTTTTGAGCTTTGCGAGATGCAAAAGTATCACCATCAGACTTATTAAAAATCCAAAATATCCAAGCCATGCCGACATCATTATTACAGCGAATTTGAGTATCCTAAATGAAAATGCAAACTCCTCACTCGGTATGGCAAACGAACAAAGTGCGGTAAATGCAACAAGAATGACCACTATAGGGCTTACTAAATTTGCATCCACTGCTGCCTGTCCGATTATGAGGCCTCCGACTATGCCTATCGTGTTTCCCATTGCTCCGGGAAGTCTTATGCCGGCTTCACGAAGCAGCTCAAAGGACAGCTCCATCATTAGTACCTCTATGAGCTGCGGAAACGGGCAGCCGAGTCTGGCTTCATAAAACGCCAGTATGAGTGGTGTCGGCAGTATCTGTGTATGAAAATTTGTGACCGCCAGATAAAGCCCCGGCAATGTAAATGACATGAAGGCTGCCACGTACCTTATCAATCTGGCAAAGCTTGCCGCTATCGTTCTGTTATAGTAATCATCTGCGGTTTTTAAAAAATTGTTCATGGTGGTTGGCAATATTATTGCTATCGGTGAATTATCGCACAGCACCACCACCCGCCCCTCTAGGAGCGCATTTACCGCCACATCCGGCCGCTTTGTGGTCTGAAGCTGTGGGAACGGTGAATACCATTTCGCCTCGGCAAACTGTTCAATGACTCCCGAATCACCCACATGGTCTATTACATAGCTGTCCAGATTCCTTTCCACATCCTCTACAAGCCCCGGTTTTACGAGGTCTCTCACATATAGTATGTCCACATTGCTGTGTCCGCGAAGCCCCTTTTTCACCTCTTTACACTTTAAGCGTGTGCTCCTTAACCTGCGCCTAATAAGCGCTGTATTTATCTTTATGGAATCAGCAAAGCCCTCATTGGAGCCTCTTATGACCTTTTCCGAATCAATCTCCTGAATTGACATGGCAGGATATCCCTTATCAGGAAGCTTGAAGGCATCCGGATAACCATCCACAAAAAAAATCACGTCTCCTGTCAGCATCATCTGGGCCGCCTCATTAACCGTGTGCAGATGTGCAAATTCAGATAGAGCTGCCTGATTTTTGTCAAGTACTTCCTTTACCTGCTGTCTGTCTATTCCCTCAAGGTATGAGGTAAATCGTCCAAATGCACTGTTATTGATACCGGAGCCTTCACATGTCACCTCAATATAAGCAACAAAACACTTTATGGAGGCATCACGCCCCAGATACATCTCCTGCATCTTGATATCTGAGCAGTCAGAATATATCTGCCTGAAGCTTTTTATGTTCTCATCTATGTTTGTGGTCATCTTTAACTCTCCTATATCCCCAATAAATCCCGTCAGATTTAAAATCCCTGATATAGTATGACCATACATTCCTACAAATATCCCTGATTACTTATTTTTTGCTACTAACTAAGCCACTAAAAAAGGCCACCGTTCACACATCAGTGCGATCGGCAGCCCCTGGTTTTGTTATATTATTTTGTATTTTATTATCTTTGTCTGCTATAATCTTGTTATATTTCTGTTTTATTTCTTCTCTTCATCCTGCCTTTGTATCACAGCCTTCACAGCAACCGCCTGATTAGCCACATGTGTATGCATTTCTGTAGTCACAAGCTCCATATTTCTTGCCTCAAGCGCCCTGTAGATGGCATCATGCTCCTTAACAAGCATCGGATAATTCTTCGGATCCTTTAAATACTCCACTCTGTAGCGGTACATCTGCTCGCGGATATTGTTCATCATAGATACAAGCTTCGCATTGTTGGTTGCCTCATAGATAGCATCGTGAAACTTCACATCCTCCTCAGCTATCTTTTTCACATCTCCTGAGTCCATGCTCCTCTTGAACTCGTCCTTTATGGTTTTTAGATTCGCAAGCTCATCATCACTGATTTTCTTACAGGCTATTTTGGCTGCAAGCTCATCGAGAGCCTCTCTCACCTCAAGCACATCCTCCATATCCTTGAGAGTCATCTTGGCAACCTCTGCGCCCTTTCTCGGCATTGTGACTGCAAGCCCCTCCTGCTCAAGCATTCTGATTGCTTCACGTATAGGTGTACGGCTGACTCCAAGCTTTGACGCAAGCTGCAGCTCCATAAGTCTCTCTCCCGGCTTGAGCTCACCCTTTAAAATTGCCTCACGAAGTGTATTAAACACCACATCACGAAGTGGCAGATATGCATCCATATTTAAAGTTAAATTATCAGTCATCAAACTTCTCCTATCTCTTGTATTATCATTCTCACATATAAGAAAAAAGTAACTATAAAGCACCCGCTGTGCTATCCGGATATCACGTTATTTGCGATTATTGTATACAGATGTCAGATACACCTGTCTGGCAAGATGTGAGCTTCTCATGGCTTTGTACGCTTTCTTTGCAGTATCTTCATCGTCAAACAGACCAAAAACCGTCGGACCACTACCGCTCATCATGGCTCCTACTGCGCCATTTGAAAGCATATGCTTCTTTATCTCATCTATCACCGGATAATTTGGTATGGTCACAGTCTCTAAGACATTTCCCATATGCGCTGCGATATCATGCAGATTCTTAGCCTTTATATCATCTATCAGGCGGTCTATATCCGGATGAATAGTCGTATCATCAAGCTTCAGATTCTGGTACACAAACTTTGTGGATACCGAGATGGACGGCTTTGCAATAAGCACCGGACACTTTACCATTGGAGGAAGAGGACTAAGCGCCTCTCCTATGCCCTCGGCCAGCGCCGTGCCTCTCATAATACAGTATGGTACATCCGCACCTATCTGCACACCTCTTTCCATAAGCTGTCTCTTTGTCAGTCCCAGTGAAAAAAGCCTGTTTACACCTATAAGCATGGCTGCCGCATCAGTACTGCCCCCCGCCATCCCTGCTGCAACAGGAATACGCTTGTCCAGCTTCACTGATACACCGTCAGTTATAGAAAACTCATCCATCAGAAGCTTTGCAGCCTTGTATATGAGATTGTTCTCGTTTACAGGGAGAAAAGACAGATTGGTCTGTATCTGTATGCCGGGCTCCTGTGTCCTTTTGATATCGAGCCTGTCATACAGCTGAATGGTCTGCATAATCATGCGGACCTCATGATATCCGTCCTCTCTGCGCCTCACTACATCCAGCCCCAGGTTAATCTTGGCTAATGCTTTTAATGAAATATCGTTATTACTACCCATATTGTATTACCTCTGTTTTTTGTATACAAGGATTATAACACACCCTGCCAAAAAGAGCAAATTTAAATATTCTCATTTAATTGTTAATTTTTACATCTCATCAGTCAAATTAACCTAAAAAGGGACTGCACGTTGCGCGCAGTCCCTCTAATATATCATATTCTGTTTTTAGCTCGGCCTTGGTACAATTGTGTATCGGCTGTTTTTATCTGTTTCTTATAGCCCTTGCCGTTATTTTTTCAATTTTCTTCCAAATATAAATGTCGAAAAATATATTACCGATGCAATAATCACTATCATCGGACCTGTTGCCACATTGGTGTAGTATGACACAGCAAGACCGACTATTCCTGAAAAAACTGAAAATAGCACTGAAAAGAAATGATACTCACGCATATTTTCCGAAATATTCCTTGATGAAGCCGCCGGTAATATAAGCAGGGCATTTATTATAAGTATACCTATCCACTTGATGGATAGCATAACTATGAGTGCTACAAGCACCGCAAACAGATTATCCAGAAGACGCACATGGATACCCTTGCTTTTTGCCACGCTTCTGTGTATACATATGGCGTTGAGCTTGTTGAAGCAAAACACCCAGAACACTATCGTGACCACAAAAATCACAATTAGATAAACTATCTCAGTCTTTGTGATGCTTAGCACATCGCCCACCAGTATACTTGAGTATTTGCTGAAATTGCCACCCTTTGACAGTATCGCAAGACCTATCGCCACAGAGCACGATGAAAATACCGATATAATGGTATCTGTCGATGCAGTGTTCAGACTTCCTATCTTATTTAAAAGAAGTGCAAACACTATCGCAAATATCACCATGGCAAGCGAGGTGTCTGCCATGCCGCATACCACTCCGACAGCGATTCCGGTAAGTGCTGAATGTCCGAGTGCATCTGAAAAGTATGCCATCTTTTTGTTTACAATCATGGTTCCCATTATGCCAAAAAGCGGTGTGATGATGAGCACAGCGATAAGGGCATTTCTCATGAAATCATATTGAAGCCAGGAGGTTATATTCATTTGTGCTCCTCCTCTCTCACCCAGGATTCCTCTCCTGTGTAAAAAATTCTCTCAAATTCCTTGCTCTCGAAGACTTCCTTCACAGTTCCCTGCTTTGCAACGGTCTTATCAAGCAGTACAACATGGTCTGCGTACTTTGCCACATAGTCCAGATCGTGCGATATCAATATGATTGCAAGGTCATAGTGAGTCTTTAAATAATCCATGGTCTTATAGAAAAGCTCCATGCCGTTTTGGTCTATTCCGGACACCGGCTCATCCAACAGCAGCAGGTTCGGCTCGTCCATGATCGCCATGGAAAGAAGCACTCTCTGCAGCTGTCCTCCCGAGAGGTTGCACACCTGCTTGTCGATGAGCTCCTCAGCCTCAAATACCTCGAGTGTCTCCCTTATCTTTGCCTCTATCTTTTTGCTCTTTGGCAGAAAAACAGGATAATTGTACTGATAGCTTGCTATGAGGTCATACACGCTGACTGGTGTATTTTTCTCGATATTGACAGACTGCGGCACATAGCCGATTTTAAGCTTAGCCATATGTCCGTCCTTAGTATCCTTGAACTCAATCGTACCGGTGTGAGGTATCTCGCCGAGTATCGCCTTTATGAGTGTAGATTTTCCGGCACCGTTCTGGCCTATTATGACATTGAAGGAGCCGCAATGTATGTGCATATTTACATCCTCAAGCACTGTCTGCTCTCCAAAGCTCACTCCAAGGTTATTTATTTTTATGCAATGAAAGCCACATGGCTGTATTATTTTCCGCATATTTTCTCCAATTTTATTTAGTAAATGCCTCTTTGATAAGCTCTATATTGTGCTCCATACCATCAAGATAGCTGTCCTTGTCGTACTCTCCCCTGTTGAGAGGGTCGATATAAATCACATGCACATCTGTCTCACGCGATACGGTATCTCCCATGCTCTTTCCGTAGAGCTCCTCAGCTAGTATTACCGACACTCCGTCATCCTTTATGGCACCTATTACCTGTTTTATCTCACCTGCGCTGACTGAGCGCTCCTCGTCAAGGTCTAACAGATAGCATGCATTCATGGAAAAATCATCAGCTACATACGCATAGGCCTCATGGAATATGATGATATTCTGTCCATTGGTAAGACTCTTTAGGCTATTTATCTTTTCTTCGAGCACTGCAAGCTTTGCATCATATGCTTTTGCATTTGCATAATATTCATCAGCATGCTTTGCATCCTTTTCGGCAAGCCTGGATGCGATTGTCTGAACCATAGTGCGGTAACGCGGCACGCTCATCCATGCATGGGCATTCTCATCACCGTGGTCATGATCGTGCGCGCTATCTGATTCTGCGTCTGCTTCGTGGTCACTGTCCGATTCTGTGTCTGCTTCGTGGTCATGGTCGTGGTCACTGTCCGATTCTGCATCTGCATCGTGATCATGGTCGTGGTCACTATCTGCATCATCCTCAGAAAGAAGTGCCACATCCTCACAGGCCTCAACCACATCAAGCTTCGGATACGCCTTTGCCACATCAGACATAAACGACTCTATACCGCCTCCGTTTATTACAAAAACATCGGCAGTGGATAAAAGCTTCATGTCCTCCGGTGTTAGCTGGAAATCGTGCAGACAACCGGTCTGTGGCTCGCTTAAGTTTTCAAGTCTCACGCCTTCCACTCCGTCTACTATATTTAAAGCTGCAATATACATTGGATAAAAGGATGTCACGACTGTAAGTATATCGTCAGCTTCGTCAGTATTTTTTGTATTGCCCGAAGCATTTGATGCTCCACCGGCAGCGCCTTTCATACCTGCTGTGTGCTCATATGCCATTACCGCAAGCGTACACACTATCAATATACACAAAAACATAATGCCTACAAATTTGCATTTATTCTTCATATATTAAATATTCGCCTTTCTTTCTACAACTTTATTTCTATGACTCTATTTCGACTTTATTTCTTTTTATGATTATTAACGCTTTTTTTGCTCTTGGCCTTATCTCTGCGTTCTTTAGTCTTTTTGGCAACCGGCTTTCCGGTCTTCTTCCAGCGCTCCTTTTTGTGTGGCTGGGATGCAGCGGCTCTTTTTGCTGCTGATTTTGCCTCGCGCTTTGCTTCTTCCTCCTGTTTCATGGCAAGAAGCGTATCCTCGTCAAACACGAGTAAATCTATGAGATTCCAGATTTCGTCCCTGCCTTCCTTTGACATGGACGAAAACGGTATAACTACCGTGCCCGGCTTCACATGAAGCACATCCTTGATAGTCTTTATGTGTGCGGCAATCTGGCTTTTTTTCAATTTATCAGATTTGGTTGCAATGATGATCGGTGCAAAGCCCTGGTTTACCATCCAGTCATACATCATGATATCATTGTCCGATGGCTCATGCCTTATATCTATTAAAAGAAACACTGCCTGAAGCTTTTTTGAGGTGTGAAGATAGTTTTCTATCATCTGTCCCCATTTAGCTTTTATCTCGATATTGGCATTGGCATAGCCATAGCCCGGCAGATCGACCAGATACATGGCGTCATTGACGTTATAAAAATTGATGGTCTGTGTCTTGCCGGGCTGTGAAGAGATCCTGGCAAGTGACTTTCTGTTCATGAGTGCATTGATCAGTGACGACTTGCCTACATTTGACTTGCCGGCAAATGCCACTTCATTATACTCATTGTCAGGGATTGTGCTTGTAATTCCGCAAACTATCTCTAAATTAACACTTTTAATTACCATAATCTCTTCCTCATTCTTATTTTACAAATGCTATCTTCTCCACCTGTGAAAATCTCTCCACCGGCACGATCTCCATGCCGTCTGTTATTTCTTTTGAAATCTCCTCCAGGTCCTTTTCATTATCTTTTGGAATACATACTGTTTTTATTCCGATTACTTTGGCTGCAAGCAGCTTTTCCTTGAGTCCTCCTATCGGAAGCACCCTGCCGCGCAGTGTTATCTCGCCTGTCATGGCTACATCTGCCCTGACAGCTCTGTCTGTAATGGCTGAGAGCATGGCTGTCGCCATAGTGATACCTGCAGATGGTCCGTCCTTTGGCACTGCGCCCTCCGGGATATGTATATGGATATCATGCTTCGTGTAAAACTCTGCATCAATGCCATATCCTTCGCTTATTGAGCGCACATAGCTAAGTGCCGCCTGTGCCGACTCCTTCATCACATCACCAAGCTTACCGGTGAGCACGAGCTCACCCTTGCCCGGCAGCACATTCACCTCAACCTCGAGTGTGACTCCGCCCACGCTGGTCCATGCCAGGCCTCTAACGATTCCAACCTCTGCGTGATCATTTTTCTTCTCCGGACTGTACTTCGGATTGCCCAGATACGTCTTAAGATTGGTCTTTGTAACCTTTACAGCAGCTTCGCTGTCCTTAAAGATTTCCCTGGCAGCCTTGCGGCACAGCTTGCCGATAGTCCTCTCAAGGCTTCTGACTCCGGCCTCTCTGGTGTACAGCCTGATGATATCCTTTAAAGCACCATCTGTTATCGTAAGCTGTTCCTTTTTAATTCCGTTTTTGCTCTTTTGCTTCTCAACCAGGTGTTCCTTTGCTATGTGAAATTTCTCATTTTCAGTGTAGCTTGACACCTCAATAAGCTCCATCCTGTCAAGAAGCGGCTTTGGAATGCCTGAAACCTCATTTGCAGTTGCAATAAAAAGCACCTCCGACAAATCTACAGGCATCTCGATGTAATGATCCCTGAATCTGCAGTTCTGCTCACTGTCAAGCACCTCGAGAAGAGCGGCTGATGTGTCACCCTTGTAGTCACTTGACACCTTATCTATCTCATCCAACAGCATGAGAGGATTTGAAACGCCTGCCTGTCTTAAGCCATTTACTATACGGCCCGGCATAGCGCCGATATATGTCTTTCTGTGTCCACGGATTTCTGCCTCATCGCGCACGCCACCAAGAGAAATACGCACATATTTCTTCTCCAGTGCAGACGCAATTGAACGGGCTATGCTTGTCTTTCCTGTTCCCGGAGGACCTACAAGACAAATTATAGGACTCTCTCCCTTGCTTGTCAGATTTCTGACTGCCAGAAACTCAAGTATTCTCTCCTTAACATCCTTTAATCCGTAGTGATCATCATCGAGCACCTGTGCTGCATGGTCAAGATCCTTGTTATCCACAGACATCTTGTTCCACGGAAGCTCAAGTACAGTCTCTATATAGCCTCTCTCAACTGTGCTCTCTGATGAGCTGCTGCTCATATTTCTAAAGCGCTTTATCTCTTTTTTCGTCTTTTCCTTTACGTAGTCAGGCGCATCTAACTCAGATAGCTTTTTCTCATATTCATCAGCCTCCGAGTCAGCATTCTCGCCCAGCTCCTCACGTATCACACCAAGCTGTTCACGAAGCACATACTCCTTCTGATGCTTGTCCACACGAACCTTTACTTTTTTCTGAAGCTCATTCTTTATGGAAATAACCTCCACCTGGGAGAGAAGTAATGATACTATAACCTGATATCTGTCATTGATATCCTCTGCCTCAAGCACCTGCTGCTTAAGCTCATATGACACCGGCAGATTGTTGGTTACATAATCAATGAGCTTTTCAAGATCCTCATACTGATCTATCTGTCTGATAAGCTCCTTGCTGATTTTGCCGACGACTGCCGCATATCTGTGAAAAGCCTCTCTGACTCCGAGAAGCATGGCTTCCCTGAGATCCTCCGGCAGGCTGTCTGCATTACTATCACAATAACAGATTTCTGCCTCAAGGTACTTCTCATTACCGGTAAAGCCAAGCAATGCTGCCCGGCTTATTCCATCTACAAGTATTCTCACAACATCATTCTGTAATCTGACAACCTGCTTTATATCAGCAACAATACCCATCTGATAGAGGTCTTCCTGAGTCGGGTCCTCACTGTCCACATTCCTTTGTGTGACAAGATAAATCTTTTGATCCTGCTCCATAGCCTCCTCGACAGCACGAAGAGAGCGCTCTCTGCTGATGTCGAAATGGGCAATCATCCCCGGCAGAATAGTAAGCCCTCTCAGCGCTACTGCAGGCATATTCATAATCTGTTCTTCCACTTATATCTCCTGTATTATTGCACAGCCATGCATAACAAACCGCTGTGCAATTT
>OHZI01000183.1_pt1 | contig 20436 bp, 19 predicted proteins | sample 1580511 | NCBI WGS metagenome assembly OHZI01 (sample SAMEA3882508, study PRJEB24775) | human gut metagenome | biome: human-associated habitat; feature: intestine environment; material: feces | place: Netherlands | collected 2009/2010
TACGCTGCCGCCAAGGGCGCACTGAAGATGCTGACCCGCAACATCGCCTCCGAGTACGGCGAGTACAACATCCAGTGCAACGGCATGGGTCCTGGCTACATTGCCACCGCTCAGACCGCTCCCCTGCGCGAGATCCAGCCCGATGGCAGCCGCCATCCCTTCGATACCTTCATCTGCGCCAAGACCCCCGCAGGCCGCTGGGGCACCCCCGAGGACATGGTCGGCCCCTGCGTGTTCCTGGCCTCCCATGCTTCCGACTTTGTCAATGGCCAGATCCTGTACGCTGATGGCGGCATCCTGGCTTACATCGGCAAGCAGCCCAAGTAAGTAAAGCACCTCGAAATAGAAAAGACCCTCTCCGTCATTGCTTCGCAATGCCGCCCCTCCCTTTTGGAGGTGCTGGCGGGCATCAGCAGGACGGAGAGGGTCTTTGTCATACTTTTCACACTTTTGTAAAGGATTTGTTATTGTATTCTTCGACACATCCTTGTATAATAGTTGCTTGTGGGCAACTTTTCACGAGAGCTGCCCACGAGAAAAGATTTTCGTCACGAACAAGGAGAGATTACACAATGAAACTCAAGAATGTTGCTGTTGTTGCCGCTGCTCTGGCACTGGCTGTTGGTATGACCGCTTGCGGCGGTTCTGCTTCTTCCACCACTGCTTCTTCCACCACTGCTTCTTCCGTTGCTTCTTCCGCTGCCGCTTCCTCTGAGGCTGCAAGCTCTGAGGCAGCTTCCAGCGAGGCCGAGGTCGAGTCCGCCGAGTACACTGTCTACAACACCACCGGCGAGAACGTCACCGAGCTGTACCTGTACGTTGCCGGCTCTGAGGACAAGGGCGAGAACCTGGCTGCTGACGGCCTGGCTGACGGCGACAGCGTTGTGCTGACCCTGCCCGAGGACGCTGACAAGAGCGCTGAGTATGTCCTGGAGTTCACCACCGAGGGCGGCGACACCCAGAGCTTCGACACCCTGAGCTACGAGGTTGCTCCCATCTCCCTGCTGAGCGTTGATGCTGCTGCAGGTGCTACCCCCATCAGCTTCACCGCTCCGGAGCAGTAAAAAAAAACGCAGGCCTGAGCCTGTAACATAAAAACTCCCCTGCACTCCATTTTACCGGAATGCAGGGGAGTTTTTTGCGTATCAAAGGTTTCGCAGCGGGGTCTTAGACCTTCTCAATGGTGATGGTCCACTCGCTGGTCATAGCCTCATCGGGCTCCAGCACCTCGTGCTTGCCCTCTTCGTTCACGCTGTTGGCCCAGCCGTTCCAGGGCTCCATGCAGACGAAGTTTTCGGCATCCTGCTGCCACAGCACACCGTTGGTAAAGCTCTCGTCAGCATCCACGGTGACCTTGTGGCCGTTGCCCTTATCCGTAAAGGTCATGGGGAACTCCACGCCGGTCATCAGGCGGATGGAGTTGTCAGCGCCTTCCTTGCGGGTCAGGGTGATCTTCTCGGGTGCGGCAGGCTGCTCGCCCTTGGCATCCTCGGAGCAGGTGGCACACTTGATGTCAAAGTCCACATTCTCCAGAGCAGAGGCCACAAAATAGGGATGATAACCAAAGCTGAAGGGCATCGGAACATCGCCCTCATTGATCACAGTCATGCTCAGGGAAGCGGTGTTGCCCTGCAGGTTGTAGTTCATCAGGACAGTGAAATCGAAGGGGTAGAGGAACTTGGTCAGGGGGCTGGACTCCAGGATCAGGGTCACGCCGTCGGGGCCGACGCTCTCCACTTCCCAGGGGCACAGGTCAGCCATGCCGTGGATCTCCATGGGGTAGGCCTGGCCGTTGAAGATGTGCACGCCGTTGTCGGGCTTGCCGCAGTTGGGGAACAGCACAGGGATGCCGAAACGGGGGCGGTTGCACTCGCTGAAGTTGGGGCGGCGGGTCCAGATGTACTCCTCGCCGTCCAGCGTGAAGCCGGTGATCATGCCGCCGCGCTCCGGGGTAATGACCAATTCGGTCTTGGCAGCAGGGTCAGAAATGACGTACTGCTCATAGCAGGCATCGCCTTCGGTGATGTAACGGGTGGTGATCTGATTCATAGGTCAGTCCTCCTTAGGTTTCCGGCTCTCGGCCAGCTTTTTAAAATAATAATCAATGCCATAGCGGATGAGGTACTTCACGGCCCAGACGATCACCGCCACAATGGCGGCAAAGATCAGGCCATAGAACACGATCGCAACGAGCATCATTTTCGTCGTCATTGCCATAGAAAACCCTCCTTCGCAATGCACAAAAAGGCTGCCGGGCAGCAAATATGCGCTCAGCAGCCTTTGATCCAGTTACAGGACAACGCCGTCCTTGAAGATGGAGATCTCGCGGAAGCCGTGCTTCTCGGCCTTGGTCTGCTCACCGCCTGCAACGCGGATGACCAGATCCAGCAGGTCGCGGGCGGCCTCGTCGATGGTCTTTTCACCGTCCGCAATGACGCCGGTGTTGAAGTCGATCCAGCCGGACTTCTTCTCGGCCAGCGGGGTGTTGGTGGAGATCTTCAGGGTGGGGGCCGGGGCAGAGAACGGGGTGCCGCGGCCGGTGGAGAAGAGGATCAGGTGAGCGCCTGCGGCGGTCATGGCCGTTGCGGACACCAGATCGTTGCCGGGGCCGTAGAGCATGTTCAGGCCCTTGGTCACCACGGGGTCACCGTAGCCGATGACATCCATGATGGGGGCGGTGCCGCCCTTCTGAACACAGCCGCAGCTCTTGTCCTCCAGGGTGGTGATGCCGCCCTGCTTGTTGCCCGGAGAGGGGTTGTCGTAGACGACCTCATTGTGGCTGATGAAGTACTCCTTGAAGCCGTTGATCATCTTCTCGGCCTTGACAAAGACGTCGTGGTTGATGCAGCGATCCATCAGGAAGCCCTCGGCACCGAACATCTCGGGCACCTCGGTCAGGACAGTGGAGCCGCCGCGCTGGCCCATCATGTCGGAGAAGCGGCCGATGGTGGGGTTGGCGGTGATGCCGGACAGGCCGTCCGAACCACCGCACTTCATGCCGACCACCAGCTCGCTCACAGGGATAGGCTCACGCTTGAACTGACCGGCGTAAGCAGCCAGCTCCTTCAGGATCTCACGGGCGGCAGTGAACTCGTCGTCCACATCCTGACAGGTCAGGAACTTGACCCGGTCGTGGTCATACTCGCCCAGCTCTTCCACGAACTGGTCGTGCTGCAGGTTTTCACAGCCCAGATGCAGCACCAGAACAGCGGCGGCATTGGGGTGGCGGACCAGCGCGGCCAGCAGCTTACGGGTCTGGGCATGGTCGTGGCCGGTCTGGCTGCAGCCAAACGGATGGGTAAAGGTGTACAGACCCTCAATGGAGCCGGTAACCAGATCCTGGTTGTCGTTCACCATCTTCTTGGCGATGTCGTTGACACAGCCGACCGTGGGAATGATCCAGATCTCGTTGCGGATGGCAGCACGGCCATCCTTGCGGCGGAAGCCCATAAAGGTCTCAGGCTCCACCTTGGGCAGGGGGGCCAGGTCGGGGGCGGGGTGATAGCTGTACTCCACCTCACCGGACAGGTTGGTGTGGACATTGTGGGTGTGCATCCAGGTGCCCGGCTCGGCATCGGCGGTCGCGTGGCCGATGGGGAAACCGTACTTGATGACATTTTCACCGTTCTTGATGGGCTTTACTGCCATCTTGTGGCCCTGAGGGATATCCTCCAGCGCGGTCACGGCAAGGCCGTCCACCTCCACCAGAGTGCCCTTGGCAATGGGGTGCAGTGCAACCACCACGTTGTCAATGGGGCTGATATGAATCGCCTGCGGCATAGTTATTCTCCTTAATGACATTTACAAAGCACAAGGAGGCCGCTGCCCAAAGCAGCAGCCCCTTGTTGTGCAGGTGATATTCCAGCTTACAGGCAGCTCTTGTAGGCAGCCTCGGCACCCTGGGTGCGGATCAACTCCAGATCAGCCAGAACAGCGGCCTCCAGGCCCTCGATCTTGGTCAGATCCTGATCCCACATCTGGGTGTTGGTCAGAACGGCATGCACCAGCTGAGCGTCGGTGTCGTCCTTGTGTGCATAGTAGAAGTCCAGTGCCCATGCGTCATCCTGGATCTTGTAGGTGTTGCCTGCGGGGCGCTTGCAGATCAGGCCGTCGGCAGTGCGCTCCTGGATATCATTGGAGTAGAAGGCAATGTAAGCGGCCAGAGACATGGTCAGGCACTTGGGCAGCTGCTTCTGCTCCTCGATGTAAGCCAGGAAGGAAGGCATGTTGCGGGCCTTCCACTTGGAGGTGGAGTTCAGGGAGATGCTCATCAGCTCGTGGTTGACGAAGGGGTTGTTGAAGCGGTCCTCAACGGCGGAAGCGAACTCTTCCAGATCCTTCTTGTCCAGAGGCAGGGTAGGGATGATCTCCTCATGCAGCATCTTGTTCATAAAGCCGCGGACGGTATCGTTGTGCATGCAGTCACGGACGATGTCGAAGCCAGCCAGATATGCGCCCAGAACGAAACCGGTGTGTGCACCGTTCAGGATGCGGACCTTGCGCTTCTTGTAGGGGGTGACATCGGGCACGACCATGACGTTGACACCGGCCCTCTTGAACGGCAGCTTGTCCTCCAGACCATCGGGACCCTCGATGACCCAGACGCCGAAGACTTCGCCGACATCCAGCACCTGATCATGGTAGCCGTTGGCCTCTTCCATGGCAGCCAGCTCCTTGGGGTCACGGATGCGGCCCGGAACGATGCGGTCCACCAGAGTGGAGCAGAAGGTGTTGGCGTTGTTCATCCAGTCGATGAACTCAGCTTCCAGATTCCAGTCCTTGGCGTAGTTGTTGCAGCACTTCTTCAGCTCTTTGCCGTTGTTGTCGATCAGCTCGCAGCTCAGGATGACCAGACCCTTGTCCGCAGCACCGTTGAATGCCTTGTAGCGCTCGTACAGCACGCGGGTCAGCTTTGCGGGGAAGCTGTTGGGAGGAACCTGATCGAACTCACTGTCGCCCTGGGTGTAAGCGATACCGGCCTCGGTGGTGTTGGATACAACCGTTTCCAGATCCTCAGAGCGGGCCAGAGCCAGCACTTCCTCCCACTTGCCATCGATGTAGGGGCAGACACAGTCAGACACGCAGGAGATCACGCGCTTTGCATCCACCTTCTGGCCCTTCTCGCTGCCGCGCAGATACAGGGTGTACAGACCCTCCTGCTCGTTGATCCAGTCAGCCATCTGGGGGAAGTTGCCAATGGGCTGCACCAGCTTGACCTTGCCGTTGTAGCCAGCCTTCTCGTTGGCGATATCATAGAAATAGTCCACGAATGCGCGCAGGAAGTTACCCTCGCCAAACTGCATGACCTTGACAGGGGCATCCTTGAGGATGTAGCCGTTGTAGCCGGTCTCAGACAGAACCTTGTAATTCAGAGTTTCCATATCACGTGTTCTCCTTTTAGCTTGCTTTGCTTCTCTCCGGGGCACCTTTTTGTGCCCCGCACTCTGTCTCTATTGTATGCTGTTGTATACAAAGAAGTCAAGTGTTTTTTGCCAGATTTTTGGCCCAAAACAGGCCATTTTTATAAATTCCAGCGTTTTTTACAAGGAAAAGTCTAAAAATTTGTCAGTTTTTCAGTTGTATACATTATCGTTTTCCGCTATACTAAAGATAGGCTTAACACGCCCTGCGTGGGCGCTGTTAAAGGTACCCCATAGTGATATATTAGTACATTAGAATGAAAAGGAGTTTTCGACCCATGAAAGCATTTATGGACAAGGAATTCATGCTCCAGTCTCCTGTGGCTCAGCATCTGTATCACACCTACGCTGCTGATATGCCCATCTGCGACTATCACTGCCATATCTCCCCGAAGGAGATCTACGAGAACCGCCGCTTTGAGAACATCGCTCAGGTGTGGCTGGGCGGCCGCCAGCCCGACGGCTCTCTGGCAGGCGACCACTACAAGTGGCGCGTGATGCGTTCCAACGGCGTGCCCGAGGAGTACATCACCGGCACCAAGCCCGACCGCGAGCGTTTCCAGAAGTTTGCCGAGGCTCTGCCCATGTGCGTTGGCAACCCCATGTACCACTGGTGCCACCTGGAGCTGCGCAAGTTCTTCGGCTATCAGGGTGTGCTGAACGGCGACACCGCTGAGGAAGTCTGGAACCTGTGCAACGACAAGCTGCAGCACGACGACAGCATGACTGTCCGCGGCCTGATCGAGCAGTCCAATGTTGCTTTCATCGGCACCACCGACGACCCCATCGATGATCTGGCATGGCACAAGAAGATCAAGGAAGATCCTTCCATCAAGTTCACCGTTGCTCCCTCCTTCCGCCCCGACAAGGCCATCAACATCCAGAAGCCCGGCTTCGCGGAGTACATGGGCAAACTGGCTCAGGCCGTTGGCAAGGAAAAGCTGGAGTGCATCAACTGCGTCACCGACGCTCTGACCCAGCGCATCGAGTTCTTTGCCGAGATGGGCTGCCGCGCATCTGACCACGGCCTGGACTATGTGCCCTACCGTGAGGCCACCAAGGAAGAGGTCAACGCCATCTACCAGAAGGCTATGGCCGGTGAGGCTGTGACCGCTGAAGAGGCTGAGAAGTACCAGACCTACATCCTGATCCACCTGGGCAAGCAGTACCACCGCCTGAACATCGCCATGCAGCTGCACTACAACTGCCTGCGCGGTGTCAACCGTAAGATGAACGCCCTGCTGGGACCCGATACCGGTTTCGACATGATCAACACTGCCAAGTGCGGCGGCGAGATCGCTGCTCTGCTGAGCGCCCTGAACGACACCGATGAGTGCCCCAAGGTCATCATCTACAGCCTGAACCCCGCTGACAACGAGCAGATCGGCACCATTCTGGGCTGCTTCCAGAATGATGAGATTCCCGGCAAGATCCAGCACGGCTCCGGCTGGTGGTTCAACGACCAGAAGATCGGCATGGAGAACCAGATGAAGAGCCTGGCAAACCTGGGCCTGCTGGGCAACTTTGTTGGTATGCTGACCGACAGCCGCAGCTTCCTGAGCTACACCCGCCACGACTACTTCCGCCGCATCCTGTGCAATCTGATCGGCCAGTGGGTCGAGGATGGCGAGTATCCCAACGATGAGAAGGCTCTGGAGAAGATCGTCAAGGGCATCTGCTTCGACAACGCAAAGCGTTACTTCGCTCTGTAAGCAGCGCCTCTGCATCCCCTTTCCATAACTCGTAAAAGCGCTCTGCCGGTTTGCCCCGGCAGGGCGCTTTTTTCTTGTGCAGCCGTATTCACAAAAATGTAACTTGCATTCTGTCGTCAAATCGGGTAGGATAACGTTGAATCAAAACCGAAGGGGAACGTGAAGATGCTGAAACGTTTTGTAAAGCGGCTGCTCAGCTGCCTGCTGCTGGCGGCGCTGTTTGTATTGGTGGTCATTGGCGGAACACTGGGCGTACAGGGCTGGCGGCTCTACCGCGCCACAGCGGCGCAAAAGCCCATTGCCGGCCTCTATGATGAGATCAGCTCCCGGCCCGGCTTTGCCAGCTGTGACCAGCTGCCCCAGACCTATATCGATGCGGTCATTTCCGTGGAGGACAGCCGGTTTGAAAGGCACCACGGCATCGACCCGGCGGCCATTGTCCGGGCGCTCTGGGCCGACCTGCGCACCCGCTCTCTGGCCGAGGGCGGCAGCACCCTGACCCAGCAGCTGGCCAAGAACGAGCTGTTCACCCAGGAAAAGCAGATGGCCCGCAAGGCAGCGGAGATGTTTGCCGCCAGGGACATCGAGGATTACTACTCCAAGCAGCAGATCTTTGAGATGTACGCAGGCAGCTGCTACTTCGGCAACCAGTGGTCCGGCGTGGCGCAGGCTGCGCAGGGCTACTTTGGCAAGCCCACCCGGGAGCTGACCCGCGCCGAGTGTGTGGTACTGGCCGGCCTGCCCAACGCGCCCTCGGTCTACGCCGCCAACGGGGAGCTGGCCCGCAGGCGCGCTCTTGTGGTGGTGGAACGGATGGAGCGCGCCAAAAAGCTGACCCACACCCAGGCACTGGAGCTCCGGGATGAAGTCAGTGCCCTGCCCCTTTGGTGAGAAAAACAGAATTTATCCGGGTTTTCCATAAAAACACCCCTCTCCGTCCGTGCATCAGCACAGCGGAGAGGGGTATTTTTATGCGATCAATCAATAAGGTTCACGAACACCGGGCAGAGCACTGCGGTCAGCACACCGGCCACAGCGATGGACAGGCCGCTCATGGCACCTTCCACCTCACCCATCTGCAGGGCCTTGCTGGTGCCCACGGCATGGGCTGAGGTGCCAATGCCCACACCTTTGGCAATGGGGTCGGTGATGTGAAACGCCTTGCAGACCGTCTCGGCCAGCAGGTTGCCCACGATGCCCGTCAGGATGACGATGGCACCGGTCAGGGCCGCAATGCCGCCCAGCTCTGCAGCTACATCCATGCTGATGGCAGTGGTCACGGATTTGGGCAGCAGGGTGGCGTACTGCTCCTGGGTCAGGTGCAGCGCCAGCGCCAGTGCCAGCGCGCTGCCCAGGCTGACCAGCGTGCCCACCGAGATGCCCGCAATGATGGCCGCGGCGTTTGCCTTGAGCAGGTCGAGCTTTTCATACAGCGGGATGGCCAGCGCCACGGTGGCGGGCAGCAGCAGGTAGTTCACCGGGGCGGCGCTGACCTTGTAGTCGGCATAGGGGATGCCGCATACCGACAGGAAAACGATCACAAAGATCGCACCCAGCAGCAGCGGGTTAAAAAATGCCTTTCCGGTCACTCTGTTCACAAGGGCTCCCAGTGCAAAGGCGGCCAGTGTCAGCAGCACACCCCAGGCAACAGAGCCCGAAAGGAACTCATTCAGCAATTCCATCATTGGCAGCAGTCTCCTTGTTCTTTTTGCGGCTGGTCAGAGCCTGGGTGGTCTTTCCGGCGGTCACCATGACCAGAACCGTGACCGGGATGATGGCGATGAGGATGGGCAGCAACATCTCCCCCATCTCCGCCCAAAGCTCCATCACGCCTGCGGCGGCGGGCACAAAGAGCAGCGGGAAGATACCGGTGAGAAACACGCCCACCTCTTTTACATCCTCCAGCTGGATCAGCCGGAAGTTCAGGGCCAGCAGCAGCAGCACAAGCCCGTACACACTGGCCGGAACCGGCAGCGGCAGTACGGCATGACATACTTCCCCCAGAAAGCAAAACGCGAGGATACGCGCAAATTGAAACAGATAATTCGTAAAAAATCCCCCTTGTCTAACAGCTAAGTCAAAATTATAGTCCAAAACCTCCGGGGGCGCAACAGCAATATCTGACAAGGATTGTTGTATTTTGCCGGAAAAACTGTGGAAAAGAAAAGGGCCCGGCAGAAAGCGCACACCCACGTGCCGCGATCTGCCGGGCCGATGCACCGCAAAGCGGTGTTTTTCTGTGTTTCCCGCACGCTCCCTCAGTTCCGCAAAACAGCTTCGATCCGTTCCTTGTCCAGCCCTTCGCCGATGACGATGAGCACCTCCTGTCCTGCCGGAATGGGGGCCGCGGTCAGGCCGTCGGCGGTGGCATTCAGCTCCACCCAGCCGGCGGCATCCTGCACAAAGCCCTTGACCCGCAGCACCCGGCCGCAGGCGGCATCCGTGAACAGGCTGGGAATGCGTGCTTCCAGCTGCTGCCGGGGCAGGCCCAGCTCGAGGAAATACGCCGAACCGAATGCATCGTGCGCATCAAAGCAGAGCTTTTCGCAGTCGGCATGCTGATAGCCACAGGCATCCAGCGCCGCAAGATCCGCATCCTCCAGGTCGGCCCAGTCCTTGATCAGAAAATCTTCTTCCGTCAGGGTGCGACTGCACTTGCAGGCCGCAAGGGCACGCTTCAGGTGGTCGATGGCGCTTTCCCGCTGGGCCTGGGTGGCCAGCTGACTGCGGGAGAGCAGGATGCGTCCGGCGCTGGCGGCTTCCGATGCCAGAATGTACTCTGCCTGCGGGGAAAGCGTCTCGGGCAGCAGGGCATCCACAACGGCAAACACATTGCCCAGTGTATACCACCGATCCAGCGGCTCATCCCGCAGGACATCAAAAAACTCGTCCACATCAAAAATGCCGCTGGGCTCCACCACCACCCGGTCGAACCCGCGCATGGCCATTGAGATGAGCTTGGTGCGCATCCGGCGCTGGTGGGTATCACAATCACACCCGCCGCTGATGGTCTCAATCTCGCAGCGTTCCCCCAGCAGATCCTGCACCAGCATGGCATCCACGTTCACAGCGCCAAAGTCGTTTTCCAGAATGCAGACATGATGCCCCTGTGCGGTCAGATACGCAGCATATCTGCGCAGGAACGTTGTCTTGCCCGCACCCAGAAAACCGGTGATGAGATCGACCTGTACCATACGTTCCTCCTTATGCGTGGTTGAAGCCCTTGCCGAACACCTCAGTGGTGCTCAGCATGGACATGAAGGCGTTCAGGTGCTGCTTGTGGATAAAATCCTGCAGCTGGTCGGCCTCGCGGCGGGTCAGGGTGGTGTAGATGATGTAGTGGGGCTTATCGGTATACGCGCCGAAGCAGGGCGTATAGGTTGCGCCGCGCACCAGCTTGCGCATGACAAAATCACAGATCGGCTTCCTGTCGTCGCAGACGATGAGGATGGCCTTGCACATCTTGATCTTTTCCAACACGGCATCAATGACCAGCGATTTCACGGTCAGACCCACGAAGGAATAGAGGGCGGTGTACAGGTCGAACACAAAGCAGGCCGCAATGACCATGAACAGGTCAGTCAGGAACAGCGCCACCGCCACGTTGTGGATGTGGGTATACTTTTCCACAATGAGGGCAATGACATCCGTGCCGCCGGAGGAAGCGCCCACATTGAACAGCAGAGCCGACGCAATGGCCGGCAGGGCAATGGCAAACAGCAGGTCGAGCATGGGCTGGTCGCTCAAGGGGCCGCGCAGGGGGCAGATCTTTTCCAGCACCATCAGCTCCAGCGACATGATCACAGTGGCATAGCCGGTGGTCATGGCAAACTTTTTGCCCAGAAAGACCAGGCCCACCCCCAGCAGGATCATGTTGGCCGCCGAGGAAAAGGCCGAAGCCGACAGCGGGGTGAGCTTGGCCGCCAGCGCCGCCATACCGGTCACACCGCCAAAGACGAAGTTGTTGGGGAATTTGAAAAAGTACACACCCACCGACATGATGGAAATGCTCAACGTGATCATTGCATACTGCTTGACATATTCAATGACCTTGTTCTGCATGGGAGATTCCGCGTTCGTATCCATAAAATTTACCGTTCAATACTCCTTTTTTGTGTTCCGCAGCCCAAACAGACAGGCTGTACCGGAAATATTGTAACACGGAACGCCCCGGGGTCAAGGGCAAATTCCACACACGCCGTCTTTTACGGGTGAAAACTGTCAACTCCACCAAAATTCTCCCTCAAATTTCAGCGGTTCTCCCATCGGGAACTGTTCCTTCTTTTCTTGACGCACCTCCCACCGTCCATTACAATAAAATCAGAATGGTATGGTATTTTTCTCCAAAACCGAAAGAGCGCGCCATGGCTCTCATTCCGCATTGTTCGTTTCCATGAAAGGAGGGAACGGTATGAAAAGCTGCTCTCACATCTTTGCTCTCATCACTGCCTGTGTGTTCCTGTTTTGTGGCTGTTCCAACTACCTTTCGCTTTCCAAAGCGTCCTCTGTTCCCTACCCGCAGACAGAATACGATACTGCCTTGAAGGCATACCGTGATTCTCTGGAAATGCCCCTCTCTCCGGTAGATGCCGAGCACGGTGAGGACGCTCCCATTGTCTGGGAAGATACCGGAATGGAGGCCGCTGTCCGGCTCCTGTTGAACCGCCCGGAGGGCACCATCAACCGCAGCGATGTCTGGGATCTCAGCACACTGACCATCACCGAACGCACCATGTTTGAGGGCGATTCGGGCACGACCACCATCGTGACCGTGACCGCCCAGCAGGGAGATGCCACGCTGGAACAGGAGATATCGGCAGTCGGAAAAGAAAGTCCGCTTCCTGCGCTGGCCTCTCTGCACGATCTGCAGTATTTCGACGGCCTGCAAGCCTTTTCCTATTCTACCTCGCCGACGGCCAATCAGGCATTCACTGATTTTTCTGGGATTGAAACCATGTCCCATCTCGAACGCTTCAGCGTGAACGGGGCACGGCCCGAAACGTTGGAACCGCTTTCTCACCTGTCCCAGCTGAAACAACTCTCCCTGACCGAATGCGGCACCCTCGACCTGACACCTCTGGAAGGTCTGGACCAGTTGGAATCGCTGATCCTCTCTTCAAACGACAGGATCGTTTCGCTGGAACCGGTCACCAAACTCCCTGCACTGCGGTCGCTTTCCCTCAGCTCCGGCACAGCAGTTCCCAGTCTGGAGCCGCTGGCTCAGACCAATCTTGCCGTTCTTGATCTCGGCCTCGGGGTCGGGCAAAGCGGGCTTTACAAAGAAATTGATTATTCGCCCCTGTCCCAGCTGCCCGATCTGGTCTGTCTGAACCTGACAAATCACACCAGGGTCACCACAAAGCTCTGCAAACAGATCCTTGCCCATTCTCCTGACCTGCGTTTTCTGAACATTCAGAACACCCCTGCTTCGGAGGGTAGTGCGCTGGATGTGGAATACCTGCGGGCTTACACGGAAGCAGATCTGCTGAAACGGCTTGTCAACAAGCTGCGCAACACCCTTGGCTGACACACAAACGCGGCCCCGGAGAGTTTTCTTCTCTCCGGGGCCGCGTTCTGTTCCGGCTCAGCCGAACAGCTTTTTTGTGTTGTGGGTGTAGACCGAGAGCACCAGGCCCACACAGATGTACAGCATCAGCACCGAGCTGCCGCCCGCCGAATAGAACGGCAGGGTGACACCGATCACGGGCAGGACGCGCAGGTTCATGCCCACGTTCACGGCGATCTGGGCCATCAGAGCGCCGCCGATGCCGGCGCAGATGAAGGTGCCCAGCAGATCCTCGCTGCGGGCACCGGTGAGGAAGGTCTTGATGACCAGTGCGAACAGCACGCCCAGCACCACACAGCAGCCCACAAAGCCCGCCGCGTTGCCGATCCAGCTCAGGATGAAATCGTTGTGGGCGTTGGGCACGCTGTAATAACTGCCGCCAAACAGCCCATTGCCAAAGATGCCGCCCGAGCCCAGCGCGATCTCGCCGCGCTGCTGCTGGTAGATGATGTTCTTCCAGATGGTCTCGCTGGGGGCCCAGCCGGTCTTGTTATCGGGATCGATGACAGCAAGGATGCGGTACCACTGGTATCCCTTGCCGATCTTATCGCTGAAAAAGGCGAACGCCGTCGCCATAGCCACTGCCGCCGCCGAGACCGCCCCCAGGATATACTTCCAGCTCAGGCCCGCCGCAAACATCATGCAGCAGCCGATGATGGCATAGATGATGGCGGTGCCGTCGTCGCCCTGAACATGGATGATGAGGATGGGCACTGCCAGATGCAGCAGCAGCTTGCCCAGCTCCTTTGGCTCGTTGAGCCGGGTGCGCACATTGTTCAGGTGCATGGCAAAGGTCAGGATAAAGCTGATCTTGGCCAGCTCCGTGGGCTGCAGGGTAAAGCCCCCCAGCTTGTACCAGGAATAGTTGTCGGTATCGCCTGCGTTGTAGCCGATGGTCAGCGGGCCGATGCTCACATTGCGCAGCACCAGCGTGGGCAGCACCATGCCCCAGGTCAGGGCCACGTGCACCGGCCACACCTTCACCAGGCTGCGGTAATCGATATTGGACAGCAGCACCGCAATGACCAGCCCGATGAGGGCTGCACCCGCCTGCACCGCCGCCCGGCGGTAATCGCCCAGACCGGTGATCTGGCCTGTGATCTCATCCACGGCAAAGCCATTGCCCTGCTTGGCTGCCCAGCTCGAAAGTGCTGTCACAGCCATCACGCTGCTGAAGATGCACAGCAGCAGGTAAGTTTTATCGGTGCGCTTGAAGTAGCGCCGAATGTTTTCCAAACGAAAACACCTCTTTCTTTCATTGGATCGCCCGCTCAGGTCTGCTTCACTCGTCCGCAATGCCGGAGAGGGCGTAAACTGCTCCATTATGTAATATAAGTATACCGCACCGCCCATTTTTGCGCAAGATTGCGGAAGTTTTTTCCACAGATCTTTTCATCCTGTGACAACTCTGCAAAATATTTGCCGCAGCCTTGACAAAGCCCCCTCCACCTTCTAAAATGGAAGCTGGAGACCTGCTTTTTCGGCAGGATTTTTCCGGAGGAACTTCCAAGATGAAAACGAACTCTCATCGCTTTCTGTGCGCGCTCTGCGCACTGACTGTTTTTATTTCCGTGCTCTTCCCTGCTTCTGCCTTTGCCGCACAGGCAGCCGACACCGTGGCCCAGACCACGCTGACCACTGCCGATGCTCGGGAGATGCAGCAGGCCGACAGCGCCGTGACCGCCCTGACCGGCAGCGACGCTTACGCTGAGATGACCCGTGCCCAGCGGCTGGCTGCCGCCGTGGCACAGCTGCAGCAGCTGGCCGAGGAAGGGCTTGTTTCGGCGCGCTCTCTCCATGTGGACGAAGAAAACGGCATGGTCAGCTTTGCCTACAGCTGCGGCGCGCTGGGCGGCGTTCTGGTGGAGGACCCGGACGAAGAGAATACTCCCTTCGCCCTCTCCGAACTGCCCGCTGTGGATCTGCACGAAATGTCCAACGCCCCGCAGGGTGATCTGGGCAGCGCCATGATCTACTACGCCTTTGACAACACCGTGAACAGCTCCCGCTACCCGTACTACTCCTATATGAAGGGCTTCTGGACCGCGATGGGCCTGCACACCCGCATCGATAGCACAGTCACCGTCTCTGACCTGAAACGGATGAACGATTACGGGCTGTGCATCCTCAGCGCCCACGGCTCCTACTACACTTACACCTCCGGTTTTCTGTTCAAGCAGACCCGTACCGAGCCGGTCATCCTGCTGACAGAGGAATCGGATTTCTACAAAGACCTCTACTATGGCATTGATCTGCTGACCCACCGGGTCATCAAGATCAACGGCCTGTACTGCATCACGCCCAGCTTTTTCCAGGCGGCATACCGGGGCGGCCAGCTCAAGGACACCGTAGTGCTCTCCGAGACCTGTGAGTTCCTTGGCGTGAGCGGCAGTCTGGATACCTCCATGGCCGATGCCCTGCTGGCCGGTGGTGCCAAAGCAGTGGCAGGCTATGTGAACAACGTCTACACCGTGTATTCCCGCAGTATGCTGTGGGATACCGTCAATCACCTGATCCTGGGCCAGACCCTGCAGGAATCCGTTCAGCACTCCATGGATACCTATGGCGCGGATGATCTGGTCTGGTATAACGCGCAGGGCGGCAAGCGCCCCCATGCGGCGGCAGCTTACCCGCTGCTGTTCGGTGATGTTGGGGTCCGGCTGATCGAACCGAACGCGGCACCTGTCCCACAGGTAGTACAGCAGGCCGCTTGAGCGTTGCACTTTTGCTCGATTTATATTATACTGGGGGATGGCAGAAGCTTCTGTCATCCCTTTTGTATTACGATTAAACCTCTCAGTCGCCTGCGGCGACAGCTCCCCTAATAGGGGAGCCCTTGGCAAAACGGTTTCGTTTCTGCTGAACTCCTGAAGTTTGATCAAATAATCGAGGTATCCTATGAGCGAATATATTACACACTCCAGAGAAGAAACGGTGGCGCTTGGCCGGAAGCTGGCGGCAGTGCTGCCGGACGGGGCCTTGATTGCCTTCACCGGCGGTCTGGGCGCGGGCAAGACCGCCTTTTGTGAGGGCCTGGCCAAGGGGCTGGGCTGCACCGACCCGGTCAGCAGCCCCACCTTTGCCATCGTCAACTATTACCGCGGCCCCCGCCCGCTGGCCCACTTCGACCTCTACCGCATCTCCACCGAGAACGACCTGTGTGCCGCCGGTTTCTACGATTATCTGGATCAGGGTGCCATTGTGGCCGCTGAGTGGAGCGAAAACTTCGCCGATCTGCTGGCCCCGGAAAACCCGATTCACATCAACATTGACCGGGTGGATGACACCACCCGGCGCATCACCATCGAGGGGGTCAGCGTATGAATATCTTAGCCGTAGACACCGCCGGGAAAACGCTGGGCGTGGCCCTGCTGCAGGACGACCGCCTGAAGTACGAGTGCTATCTGGACGGCGGCATGACCCACAGCGAGACCCTGATGCCGCTGGTGGATCACTGCCTGAAGCTGTGCGGCCTGACCTGTGCAGACATCGACCTGTTCGGTGTGAACGCAGGCCCCGGCAGCTTTACCGGCCTGCGCATCGGGCTGGCCGCCGTCAAGGGGCTGGCTTTTCCCCGCGAGACCCTCTGCGCCCCGGTCTCCACACTGGAAGCGCTGGCCGCTGCCCACACCGGCGAGGGCACCGTGCTCTGCGCACTGGATGCCCGCCGCGCCCAGGTGTACAGCGCTGCTTTTGACCTGGCCACCCACACCCGCCTGCTGGATGACGATGCCCGGGCTGTGGCTGACCTTGCCCAATTTGTAGAAAATTGCAAAAAGCCCCTGTTTTTTGTTGGTGATGGCGCATCTCTGTGCTATAATAAATACAGCAATGTTCCGGGCGTGCTCACTGTTCCGCCGGAGCTGCGGGGCGGCCGGGCCGCTGCCGTGGCCCTGGTGGCCAAGCAGATGGCCCAGCGGGGCGAGGCCGTTCTGCCTGAGGCCCTGCTGCCGGATTATCACCGCCTGAGCCAGGCCGAGCGGGAACGCGCCGAACGCCTTGCTGCCGAGGCCGCTGCCCGGAACAACGATACGGAAAACGGAAAGGATTGAAATTTCTCATGGCAAAACCCATTGCGCTTGCCGCCGACCATGGCGGTTTTGAACTGAAGGAAGCCGTCAAGGCTCACCTGGACGAGCTGGGGCTGGAGTATATCGACTTTGGCACCCACAGCACTGCCAGCGTGGATTACCCCGATATGGCACTGCCTGCCTGTGACGCTGTGGTCAGCGGCCAGTGTGACAAAGCCCTGCTGTTCTGCGGCACCGGTGTCGGCATCAGCATGGCCGCCAACAAGGTCAAGGGCATCCGCGCCTGCTGCTGCTCCGACAGCTTCAGCTGCGAGTACACCCGCCGCCACAACGATGCCAACGCCCTGTGCATGGGCGGCCGTGTTGTCGGCCCCGGCCTTGCCTGCCAGCTGGTGGATCTGTTCCTGAACACCCCGTTTGAGGGCGGCCGCCACGAAAAGCGCATTGCAAAACTGATGGCAATCGAAACCCGATAAACATAAAAAGGAGCGTGTATTTATGACCCCTATGATCGTTGAGCATCCCCTGCTGCAGCACAAGCTGAGCATCCTGCGCAACAAGCAGACCGGTACCAAGGAGTTCCGTGATCTGGTCGGCGAGATCGCAACCCTGCTGTGCTACGAGGCCACCCGTGACCTGCCCATGGAGGAGGTCGAGATCGAGACCCCCATCACCATGGCAAAGACCAAGGTGCTGGCAGGCCGCAAGCTGGCTCTGGTGCCCATCCTGCGTGCAGGCATGGGTATGCTGGACGGTATGCTGACCCTGTTGCCCGCTGCAAAGGTCGGCTTCATCGGCCTGTACCGCAACGAGGAAACCCTACAGCCCGTGGAATACTTCTGCAAGCTGCCCCAGGATATCGCCGAGCGTGACGTTCTGGTTCTGGACCCCATGCTGGCAACCGGCGGCAGCGCCATTGATGCCATCACCCAGATCAAGAAGCACGGCGCAAAGCGCATCAAGTTCATCGGTCTGATCGCTGCTCCGGAAGGCATCGAGGCCCTGCACAAGGCTCACCCCGATGTTGACATCTACCTGGGCGCTAAGGACGACCACCTGAACGAGAACGGCTACATCGTTCCCGGCCTGGGCGATGCCGGCGACCGCATCTACGGCACAAAGTAAATCTGAATCAACAAAAAGTGGACGGTTCACACGAACCGCCCACTTTTTGTTTACTCAGATATTACCGCCCGCGGCCACCGCCGCCGCCATGGAAGGAGCCGCCGCCTGCGTGGAAGCTGCCGCCCCCGCCAAAGCTGCCGCCGGAGCGTCCGCCGCCCATACCGCCAAAGGAACCACCGCCGAAGCCGCCGCCCCCACGGGGAGGACGCGGCCCGCCGCCGCGGGGCGGTCTGGGCCCGCGCGGGCCACGGGGGCCGCCGGGGCCCCAATCATCATACGGAGGTCTGCGCCGCCGTCTGCTGCCCAGGCCGTAGCCCAGCCCGAAACCGAAGAAGGGGCCAAACCCGCCGCCGCCAAAGCCGCGCCGGATGCCGCCGAAGATGGAGGTCAGGGCAAACACCACGATCACCACTGCCAGAAGGGTGAGGAAGGGCGATTGATAGGATGCTGCCGGGGCCCCATAGTAATCATTTCCGTTATTATAACCATCCGTATTGCCGTTGCTGACCGTGCCGGTGGTCCCGCTCAGGGTCACACCGTAGAGATCGGCAATGGTGCTGGCCACATTGTTGGCACAGGTGGTCACAGCCGCGTCATAATCGCCCGCCGCGAAGGAATCCTCCATGGTCTGGGCAATGGCGCTGGCCTGCTTTTCCAGCGTGGTATTGCGGAAGCCGTCACCGGTGGCAAGGTAATAGTCGCCATCGGCGTACTGCTGGGACTGCATGACCAGCAGGATCAGCACACCGTTGTTTTTGCTGGAGCTGCCCAGCCCCCAGGTGTTGGCGGCCTGCACGGCATAATCCTCCGTGGATAAACTTCCCGTATAATCCACTGTCAATACGCCGATCTGTGCACCCTCGCACTGCTGGGTGAGCTGTGCATTCAGGTTCTCAATGGCCGTTTTGGTGCTGCTGCTCAGGATGTTGGCATCATCCACCACGCACTGACTGCTGGGCAGATCAGGCAGCTGGGCCTTGGTGGCCGCAAAGGCGGCGGGCACCAGAGCCGTCAGGCTGACGGTCAGCACCACGAACAGGGCGCAGATGCGGGCGGCAAATCGTTTCATCGTTTTCATGCGAAGGGTTCCACCTCCTGTATGCCGAACAGCCTGCCCAGCATACTGGCCGGGAAGCCGCCGACATCGTTCTGATACTCATACACTGCATCATTGTACTGCAGATTACCAATGATGGTGTCTGCGCTGTTGAACTGGCCGTACTGGCCCTGCACCGCCCCCATCTTCATGGGGTCAGCGGCCTGCTCCTGCATTTTCGCATAGAGCTGGTCGATCACAGTGCCCAAAGCCTCATTGGCCTGATAGAGGGCGTGCATGGAACTGCCCTGATAATAGGGCAGCGAGGTCAGGGACTGCTTTTTGCTGCCATTCTGCACTGCTTCCAGGCAGGCAGAGAAATCATCCAGCGCTGCCTGTGCGGCCTGCACCTCGGCGCTGTCAGCCCCCAGCGTGTTTGCGCCGGTGGTGATGATATTTGCCGCCGTGTTGGCACGGGTGGTCAGCTCCTCGCTCAGGGCATAACCGTTGTCGGCCGAAACGCCGGTGGTGAACCACTGGCGGACCTCGTTATACTTCCCCCTGACCTTGGCACCGCCAAAGCCCACGAACGCCGCCAGCATCACCACCACGCTCAGCACAAGGGCTGTGCCCTGCTTTGCCAGTGCGGCGGGCAGCGCCTTTTCCAGCCCGGCCAGCTTCTGCTGCAAGGGGGTCAGGCGTACTGTCTCGTTGTCCGGGCGCTTTGCCTCGCGGTAGCTGCCGCTGTCAAAGCCGCCGGGCGTTTGATTCTGTTCTCTGGAAAAATCAGCGTTTGCCATTTCAGCTCCGGATCTCCATCATTTTCTGTTTCAGCTCGTCCTCGATGCGGGTCAGCTCCTGCTCGGCAGCCACACGCTTTGCGCGGCCCTCGGTCTGGATCTTGTTCAGCTCGTCCAGGGTCTCGATCAGGCTCTTGTTGGTCTGCTGCAGGGTCTCGATATCCACCACGCCGCGCTGGCTCTCCTTGGCGGTCTCGATGGTGCCCATCTTGAGGGCATCGGCATTCTTCTTGAGCAGGTCGTTGGTCATGTCGGTCACGGCGCGCTCGGCCTGCATGGCCTTCTGGGTGTGGGCCAGACCCAGCGCCAGCACCATCTGGTTCTTCCACAGCGGGATGGTGTTGACGATGGTGGACTGGATCTTCTCAGCCATCATGGTGTTGTTGTTCTGCAGCAGGCGGATCTGGGGGCCCATCTGCAGGCTGATGTTCCGGGTCAGCTCCAGATCGTACAACTTTTTCTCAAAGCGCTCGCACTGGTCTGCCAGGTCGCGGGCGGCCTGAGCATCCTCGGGCAGGCCGGACTGCTTGGCCTTGTCCATGGCCTGCTGCAGCTCGTTTGCACGGACCTCGGCCAGCTTTTTCTTGCCGGCCAGGATATACATGCTCAGCTCCTTGAAGTAGGCCATGTTCAGCTCGTACATCTTATCCAGCATGGCGATGTCTTTCAGCAGCTGGACCTGATGGCCCTCCAGCATGGACTGGATGTTCTCCACGTTGGTCTCGGCCTTGTTGTACTTGGTCTTC
>OHZI01000233.1_pt1 | contig 17670 bp, 16 predicted proteins | sample 1580511 | NCBI WGS metagenome assembly OHZI01 (sample SAMEA3882508, study PRJEB24775) | human gut metagenome | biome: human-associated habitat; feature: intestine environment; material: feces | place: Netherlands | collected 2009/2010
CTTGCATGTGTTAAGCACGCCGCCAGCGTTCATCCTGAGCCAGGATCAAACTCTCTGATAAAATGTTTGATTCATTTACTCAAGACAACCGTTTGGCTATCTCTCGTTTTTACTGCTTTTGGTTTGTTTAAACCGTTCTTTAAATGTAAAGAAATTTTCGAGAATCGTATGTGTTTCACTGTTTAGTTATCAAGGTTTGTTGTGTCTGTCTCTCAGACAGCTCGTTTATTTTATCTCATCTCTTTTTGTTTGTCAAGCACTTTTTTAAGTTTTTTCAAACATTTTTGAGTTAAGATTTTGTTGTCGTTTCGTTGACGACTTGGATACTTTATCATATCTTCTGTCTTTTGTCAACTGTGAATTTCATTTTTCTGAAATTCTTTTTAATTGTTTGTTTTTTGAAAACAATTATTTGCGACAGCTCAGTTATAATACCACTGGGAGTTATGCTTGTCAACCATAAATTTCAATTTTTTTAGATTTTCCTGGAAGTTTATTTTTATAGGACAATTTCTTTTCTGCTATCATTCATCTATTATGCTATTATCTTCCTGTTTATTATTTTATATGTGTTGTTTTTTATAATAAGACTCTTCGCTGGATGGCGCTACGCCGGTCGCATTTTCAATGCGGGAATATGCAGGGGGAAGGCCATCTCAGAGTTCCGTAGCCCGAAGGCAATGCCATTTAGTTAGAACATAGTATTCCAAAAGATTGCAATGTATGGTAAAAAAGAATTATACATTGCAATCTTTTTTTATACAAAAGGAGGCTCGCTTATGAACTCTACTTTTGCTTCCAGTTATGAATTGCTCCTGTCTGCTATTTCTGAATTAGAACTTCAGAAGGATTCTTTTGTCCTTCACCCTGGCGTTGATTTTTCGAGAAAACGTAAGATTTCCTTTCGGGATACGATCCTCTCTCTTTTAACCATGCAGGGTGGCTCTCTTTCTACTACATCCCATGACTTTTTCCAGCACAGGTTTCCTGCTGATATCCCTTCTCTTTCCGCTATCCACCAGCAAAGGGCCAAGCTTCTTCCAGATGCCATGAGTTACCTGTTTTATCATTTTACACAGAAACTTCCGGCAGGACATACTTATGATGGATTTCAGCTCCTGGCTTGTGACGGATCTGATCTGAACATCTGTTATGACCCTGCGGACAAAGAAAGCTGTAAACCTTCCGGCAATGGAAAAAGAGGCTCCAACCAGCTCCATCTCCATGCGCTGTATGATCTTTGTAATAAAAGATACACAGATATACGGATCGAAAAGACAATGGTCAGCAATGAATCCCGTGCCCTGGTCCAGATGCTGGGAAATATCAGCACCCCTGCCAGAACGATCATACTGGCTGACCGGGGATATGAAACTTATCACGTTTTTGCCCATATCATGGCAAAAGGCCTGTCTTTTGTTATCCGTACAAAGGATATCTCCCGCAGGGGAGGGATCTCGTATGGTTTCCGGCTGCCTGACAGGGAACTGGACGAAGACCTGGATTTTTTTATCACACGGAGCACGGTACATTCAAAAAAAGATCCTGTCCACTATAAAAAACTTTCCCCAAGCTCCGTGTTTGATTTCCTAGATCTGGAAAAAGACGGAAAACAGGCAGTCTATCCTATGAGATTAAGAATGGTACGGTTTTTACTGGATACCGGTGGATACGAATGTATCGTTACGAATCTTGAAAGAGAAGCATTCCCTCCGTGGAGGATCAGGGAATTATACCATTTGAGATGGGGAATCGAAACATCATTCCGAAAATTAAAGTATAGCCTGGGGCTTTCCCAGCTTCATTCAAAAAAGGCGGGATACGTAGAACAGGAGATATACGCGCGCGTCATTCTGTATAATTTCTGTGAATCCGTTACCCCACATGTAAGTACTCATCAGAAAAAAACAAAATACGCTTACCAGGTGAACTTCACCATGGCTGTACATATCTGTAAAGCTTTCCTTCAAAAAAGCAGTCCTACGATCTCGCCTCATATCGAGACACTCCTGTTACGCTACCTGGTCCCGGTCAAGCCCGGCCGGAAATTTCCCCGTACCAAAAAGAGGAAAGGCTTTGTAAGCTTTGCATACCGAGTGTCCTAATATAAGAATACTATAACTTTTTTTGGATAAAAACACAAGTTATTTAAAGGATAAAAGTACGATTTCTACCCCAAAGGGGAAGTTTGCGTATTTTTTCCTCTCAAAGCACTCCAAATATCAAAACATTACAGAATGTAACATAAAGAATCATCTACAAAATGTTCTATCTAAATGGCATTGGCCCGAAGGCCCTCCCCCTGCACCCCCACCCTCTTGGGCACGGAAGTAATTCTTCGTTGTTGTGTGTGCTGCGTTGTTGACTTTTGTCTGTATGCTGCGGTACTCAAAATGGAATGTTGTGCCGATCTGGTTTCTGTATTCTTCGGTACTTATGGTGGTACGCTGTGCCGATCTGCGATCTGCTCCCTGTATTCCTCGATATTTATGATGGTACGCTGTGCCGATCTGGTCCCTGTATTCTTCGATATTTATGGTGATACACTGGGCCGATCTAGTTCCTGTATTCTTCGATATTTATGGTGATACGCTGTGCCGATCCCGTTTCTGTATTCTTCGATACTTATAGGAATATTCTGTACCAGTCTGACATTTCAGGACAGGACGCCCAGTCCGCTTCCATCCCCCGCATGTTTTTTCCTGTCGGTTGGAAGCGTCAGCCAGAGGAAGGTGGCATCGGGCCGGGCTGCTGCGGAGGAGGGGTGATTACTACTTGGGCTGCGGGAGACGGCGTTATTGCGGCAGGGTCTGCTGTCTGAGCCGCAGGCGAGTTCTGGCCCTGCCGCAATGCTTTTAGCCGTCTCACGGAGCCCTAGTAGTATCCCCCGACGGAGTCCCTGCCCGGAGCGATGCCACCTTCCTCTGGCGTCCCTCAACCACATCCACCTCTCAAAACCTCAAAAACATCCCCGACTGCCTCCAACGCTAAAAGCAGACGTCAAAAAAATCTCTCGCACAGACATGAGACTCCGGCATTCTCTTTCCCTGGCCTTCCATAAAAAAATAAAATGTATTATACTTATTGACAAGCGGATAAAAACATCCGCCGCTGTTTATGGCAAATATCACACAAAGGGAGGTTTTTATCATGGAATACAGACGTTTCGGAAACACGATCTATCTTCGTCTTGATCCGAAGGAAGAGATCCTGGAGGAGATCGGCAAGGTTGCAAAAAAAGAGAATATCCGCCTTGCACAGGTCACAGGCCTTGGCGCCATCAATGATTTCACTGCAGGCGTATACAACACAGTGACAAAGGAATACCACTCTATTCAGTTCCAGGGAGCGTTTGAGATCGTATCACTTACCGGTACCGTTACCCGCAAAGACGGTGACGTTTATCTTCATCTCCATATCGCAGCCGGTGACGAGGAAGGCCATGTACACGGCGGTCATCTGAACCGTGCCATCATCAGCGCTACTGCCGAGATCCAAATCCAGGTGATCGACGGAGAGATCGGCCGTGAGTTCAATCAGGAGATCGGTCTGAATCTGTTTAAATTCTGATTTTGCCAGAGGGATCCCGGACACAGTCTACTGCTTTACAGTTTAAAAATTTCATCACACATAAAAAGGGTAAGACTACACAGCATAATGCTGTCAGCTCACCCTTTTCTTTAGCTTCAATATTGCCCTCTTCCGCAATATCTGCAATGCTATCACTGCTGTCGCCAAACTCTTCCGCACTCTCTGTCACGGTTCCGGCTTCCGCCAGCGGCATTTCCTCCTGTGCATAGGCCGTCACGGTTCCCGCTGACAGAGATGTGACTGTCACGGACGCCGCAAGCAGCCAGGCCATGATGGTACTCGTCTTTTTTCGCATACCTGTTCCTCCCTTTTCCTCTAATTCACTTTACAGTTTTCTGTAAAGCTGATATCACTGTGAATTTGCCTGATATTTTCTGTTCTGTCAACAAAGTGGATTTTAACAAAATCTGGTCAAACAGCTATTCGCAATTGAAGCAGAGGACTTCCCTGAGTCACCGACATTTACATTGACAAATTTCCCTGTTATGATATACTTTGATGATAAAACTATTTTATATTAAAATCATTTAAAGAACGCAAATGAATGTGAGGATCTGATCATTATGAAGAATTTTAAAATCGGTGATAAACTTACAAGATTTCCCCTGATCCAGGGTGGAATGGGTGTCGGCATCAGCCTTGGCCGTCTGGCAGGCACCGTTGCAAAGGAAGGCGGGATCGGAATCATTTCCACCGCTCAGATCGGCTACCGGGAAAAGGATTTCGACCGGAATACCGAAGAAGCCAACCAGCGGGCTATCCTGTCCGAGATGAAAAAAGCACGCAGGATTTCTCCTGACGGTATCATCGGCTACAACATCATGGTTGCACTGAAGGAGTACGCATCTCATGTAAAAGCCGCTGTCCATGCCGGCGCTGACCTGATCATCTCCGGTGCAGGACTTCCTACAGAGCTCCCTGCTCTTGTCAGCGGAAGCAAAACAAAGATTGCCCCCATCGTCTCAACGGACAAATCTGCAAAGGTTATCCTGAAATACTGGGAAAGAAAGTACAAGCGCACTGCAGACCTTGTGGTGATCGAAGGTCCCCAGGCAGGCGGTCATCTGGGCTTCCACAAGGAAGAGCTGGATTCCTATACACCGGAAGCCTACGACAATGAGATCCGAAAGATCGTCCAGACTGTAAAAAGCTATGCCGCAAAATTCGGCACGGAAATCCCTGTAGTAGCTGCCGGCGGCATCGCCACGCACGAGGATGTAAAGCATGTCCTTGATCTTGGTGTGGACGGCGTTCAGGTCGCCACCCGTTTTATCCCAACGGAAGAATGTGACGCAGACATCCGGCTGAAAGAATCCCTGATCCACGCCGCAAAGGACGACATTGCCATTGTAAAAAGTCCGGTAGGTATGCCGGGACGTGCCATCATGAATCCCTTCATGCAGCATGTCATGGCCGGAGAAAAAATCCCGCACAGCCCCTGCCACCGCTGCCTGGTCAAATGCTCACCTGGCGAGATTCCCTACTGTATCACAGATAAGCTGATCGCCGCTGTAAAAGGAGACGTGGAAAATGGCCTGCTGTTCTGCGGAGCAAAGGCCTATATGGCAGATAAGATCGAAACCGTGCACGATGTGATCGCTGATCTGTTTGACACAGAATCGGAGTGCATCCGGCTGTCATAAAGATAAACCTGCGCCGCTAGGCGCACCTAAACAAAAAGCCCCTGCTTTCATTGCTTTTCGCAGTGAAAACAGGGACTTTTAGTTTTTCTACCGGTTATCGATCTTTTCCGGGTACATGTCATGCTCTGTCAGACGTTTCCAGGCAATCTCCTCCCATCTGGTTCCGGCTTTTCCGTAATTGCAGTATGGATCAATGGAAATGCCGCCTCTCGGCGTAAATTTTCCCCAGACCTCAATGTATTTCGGATCCATGAGACGGATCAGATCCTTCATAATGATGTTCACGCAATCCTCATGAAAATCTCCGTGATTGCGGAAGCTGAAAAGATACAGCTTCAGAGATTTGCTCTCCACCATTTTTTCACCGGGTACGTAGGATATCGTGATCGTCGCGAAATCCGGCTGTCCGGTAATGGGACAAAGGCTTGTAAATTCCGGGCAGTTAAATTTTACAAAGTAATCGTTGTCCGGGTGCTTGTTCAAAAATGTTTCCAGTACCTCCGGAGCATAATTGTCCGGATATTTTACTTTCTGATTTCCGAGAAGGGTGATCCCTTCTTTTTCCAGGTTTTCTCTGCTCATATTTTTTTCCTTTCTATGGTCAAACGGATATTTATGATCCGATCTATCTGTCAAGTGCCGGATCCTTCACTCCATTGAGCCGGAATGCCTCTGCTCTGTCAATACAGGTTCCACACACACCGCAGGGCTTTTCGCCGCCTTCGTAACAGCTCCAGGTCAGTTCATAAGGAACATTCAGCTCCAGACCGGTTTTTACGACCTCTGCCTTTGTGCAGCTGACAAAAGGCGCCTCAACCTTCAGCTGGCCGCCGCTTCCCTGATAGATCGCCTCGTTGATCGCATTGTGAAACGCACTGCTGCAGTCCGGATATGCATTTCCGGCTGCATCATCCGCATGTGCTCCGTAATAGATCACACTGCAGTTTTTTGACAACGCAATACTTGCTGCCGAGGAAAGAAATAATCCGTTCCGGAACGGCACATAGGTTGAAACCGGTGAGCCATCGGTTTCCTTCAGCTGCTCTGCATAGCTTTCGTGCGGGATCTCTCTGTTTGAATGCTTCAGCAGCGAGCAGTCACTGTACCGGAAGATCGGCTCCAGATCCAGATAAAGATGCTCCACTCCGTAATATTCTGCTGTTTTTCTGGCAGCCTCGATTTCTTTTGTGTGCTTCTGTCCGTAAGCTACTGTTAATGCAATTACATTCTCTTTTCCATATTTGTTTACGGCAAGCCCCAGGCAGGTGGTGGAATCCACACCGCCGCTTGCAAGTACAAGTGCTTTCATAGCGTTCTCCTTTTCTGCGGTATTTCTTGTTATATTGTGATATGTTTTCCTGTCATACTCCCCGTTTCTGCGGGTCCCAGATCACCTTATGAAGCTGGATCTGAAGCTTTACATCGTTGAGCTTTTTTTCCATAAGGAAATCCACGATCTCCACCGGCTGGATCCTGCCGAAAACAGGGCTGAAATAAACTGCCGTTTTTCCGACCAGCCTGTACTTTTCCAGGATTTCCAGAGCTTTTTCCATATCTCTGCGGCTGCTGACCACGAATTTCAGCGTATCCTCACTGCCCAGAAGCTCCAGATTGGAAAGGAGCATCTCTTTTTCCATGCCGCTGTCCGGTGCTTTATAATCCATGGTAAAGGACGGACGTTTTTTTAATATATGATAAGGCTTCAGATCTACGCTTCCATTGGTCTCAATCTCCACCCGCCGGAATGGATCCTCCAGGATTGCCTCGATCAGCTCCTCCATGCCTTTCCGTAAAAGTGGTTCCCCGCCTGTAAGTGTCACATTTTTTACGCCTGTTTCACGGATCCAGGAAAGGATCTCTTCTTCTGTCAGCCTTTCACTCTCACATCCCGGCTCATTTGCCCAGCTGGTATCACAATAGCTGCACTGAAGATTGCAGCCCTTAAACCGGATAAAAGCGGCAAGCTCTCCTGCCCGTCTGCCCTCTCCGTTGATGCTGACAAATTTCTCTACAACCTGATAGGTACTCATAGCCATACCGCCTCCGTTTCTTCTTCCGTTTCCCGGTAAGCTGCACAGTTATTTGGTGTTTCGTAAACAACAGCTCTTTTTACAGGATAGCCCTTTTCTTCCATTTTCCTGAAAAAATATTCTGAAAAATTCTCTGCTGTAGGGCGAAAGGGAACCTTCACCAGATGAAAGCCTTCCTCATCCAGTGCTTCCAGCGTTTTCGGACGTAATGTATTTTCTTCATAGATCAGCGTGTGATCCATGGAATCTGCCAGCTCCCGAAGATCCTTTTTCAGATCTCCGAAGTCTACCAGCATCCCTCGCCCCTGACCGTTTTTCTCCAGCTTCCGGCTTTCGATCTCAATCTCCACATGCCAGCGATGACCATGGATGTTGGAACATTTGCCGGTGTAACCGGACAGAAAGTGTGCCGAATCGAAATCTGCTTCTGTTTTTAACTGATACATAAATTTTTCCTCCTTCTGGATCTGTCACACCACCCGAATATTTCCATAAATAAAAAAAACCGGGATTCCCGGCCTTGATCCAGTTAAAGTAAAAAAAGGGCAGACCCGCCACGAGTCTGCCCTGATTCTCACATCTTCTTCAGCCCTGGTTTTATTTATAGACAGGATGGTACAAACGAACTGTCTTATATTAATTTGTATGGTATTTCCGGAGATACTGCATCAAACGATAAATCGGACCAGATATCCGCGTTCGCTGCTCACTCATGAGCGCAGTCGCTCCGCAACGATCTATGGGAACTTTCAACTCCGGAATTACGGTAAATTTTCTGCAGAATTATCTTCTTCCGCAGCACTTCTTATATTTCTTACCGCTTCCGCACGGACACGGATCGTTGGGATAGATTTTTCTTGCAGATGCCGGCTGCATCGGCATTGCTGTCGGCACAAAGCTGTTCGGCATTGCAGTGTGCGGCTTGCCTGTGGCAAACGGCCATACTGCTCCTGAGATCTCATTCGGTGTGTAACCGCGGAATTCCAGCATTCTTGTGTTATTGTTTGCCTCCATGATCAGCTTTGTAAATTTCTCAAGCTGCTCATCGTTAAACTGGATCCCCTTCTGGTTCAGGTTTTCCATGATCGCTGACATTCTGCCATCCATGGAGCATTCTTTGTAAATAAAGAACAGTACCTGATCCTTCACTGCATCGGAAACCTTCATCTCATCCAGCAGGAATCTGCCCAGTCTCTGGTAAGAAGCAGATTTTGTCGGATACCCGTTTTCGGAATAATCCAGGATCTCATCTACAGACGGAATATAGAATTTCCGTCCACCCTGACGTCTCTCGATATCCTTGTAGATGTTATTGACCAGTGCGGATTTCAGGATCAGCTGATCCTCCGCAAGCTCACAGATGCAGGCCTTCTCCGGAATGGTATGATACAGCTCGATGAAGCTGTCATATCCGATGTCAAAGCCTTTTCTCTGCTTAAACATCTCATATACGGTCTTTGCCGGTGCAGATACATACAGATAGCTTACCATAATAAGGCAATCCTTCAGCCAGTTTACCTGGCTGCGAAGTGTCTGGAACTCCGGTGTATTGATCTGATCGTAAACAGCTACAACCTCTGCCGGAACTTCTGCGTAATCATCACTGTAGGAAACAAGGTAGCCCATATCGTTCAGCCATTCTAACGTATTCCACTCATCCTCTGCAACATGGAAGCATTTTCTCTGAATAGCTGCCTCAAAAGCCAGTACCTCCTGATCGTCTGCTACGAGGAAGCTTGCTTTCATAACCTCCGGTTTAAGAACCTCTGCGGCAACCTTTGCGGCGATCTCTTCCTGATCCATTCCCTTGCAGTGAAGTCCAAGCTCACCTGCAATGCTGAGAAGGTCTTCTTTACGATAGGACATGAGGAAATCTTTTACTGTAGGATTTCTTCTGCTGCCTGTGGCTGCCTCATCTGCTTTTGCAGCTCTGGCTGCTGCCTCTACTGCCGCTACTGTTGCAGCAATGTCTTCAGATGCTTTGGCTGTTTCCACCTCAGTTTCAACTGCTGCAGTGCATCCCAGCTCTGGTGCCTCTGTCCAGTACGGATCATCCTCACCCTTTACTTCTTTTATAATAGAAGGAGCTTCTGCTGTTCCCTCGTCTTTCTTCTCAATATCAACTCTGTATTCCGGAGCTTCCTTATCCGCACCATACTGACGGAAGGTAAACCATTTCTCGGAATCCATAAGCTCTGCAGTCTCTGTCTCGCCTGCATTTAATAATGTGAAATTATTCTTTGCTTCTCCGTCACCGTTCTCACGGATCTGTACTTTTTTCTGAAAAAATTCAATCTCATATAGGCTGCCTGCCGGATACTGAACCAGTTTTTCAAGCATGGCTGCCATCTTTGCAAATGTAACGTCAGCCGCAACAGTACAACGTCTCCATACCGGCGGTTTCGTTCCTTTTCTTGTGATTTTTAACTGATAAAACATTCCTGTGTTCCTCTCCTGTAAATATATGCCGGATCAGGAGATACGAATAACTCCTGATCCGGCGTAAGCAACTTCCCCTATGTTATACAAAAATAGAGAAATTGTCAATATTTGAGAGGCTTCTACAACACAATATCATATTTCTCAACCTGGATCACAGCATTTCCGTCACTGTGAAACAGGATCTCATCTGCTTCCACTGGTGTTGGGATCACGGTAGTCGCAGTTTTGCTTCCATCATTGATAAAAAGCTCTATGGAGCTTCGATCCAGGATAAAACGCAGCTTCAGATTTTGTCTGTCATCTGTGATCTGGAGCTTTCTTGTACATACAACATCACGCTGCACCCCGCTCCAGGTTCTGTCGATTTCCAGTATCTGTCTTTTTCGATCATAGGTAAAGACCGTTGTATATTCTTCATTGCGTGCAAGCTCAATCCGGAACTCATTGTACACATCCAATGCTTCCTGATTTGGATTTCCAGAGTTCCTGCTTCCATCCATGATGCCATCTGCGTTCTGCAGTTCCACAGTCAGATCGATCATTCGGCCACGGACGCCTTCAAGGCTTAAGCTCTCACCCACTTTTACATTCTCATAACAGCAACGGTTTTTCCGATAATTCTCAATTTCTCGGACCGGCTTCTGCCAGATCTTTCCGTCACGATATTCCAGCTCTCTCGGAAGAGTCATCATTCCCTGCCATCTCTGCTTTTCCTTGATCACACAGCTATCCCAGGATTTCATCCAGGCGATCATCACTCTTCTTCCATCTGGAAGAAGGGTTGTCTGCGGCGCATAAAAATCAAGTCCGTAGTCCAGACTTACCGGTGCGTCTTTTTCAAATGTATGTTTTTCGCTGTCATAATCTCCCGTAAAATACAGGGAATTATGTCCATTATGAAACTCATACCCTTTTGCCCGCATATGCTGCGGAGAACAGATCAGCACATGTTTATCCCCGAGCGGAAAGAAATCGGGGCATTCCCACATAACACCGATTTCTCCTGTGGAGTTCTCCGCAAGAATTGTTTCAAATTTCCATTCTTTCAGATCTTTACTGGAAAACAGAACTACCTGTCCAGGAATTTCTTCGCTACGGCATCCTACGAGCATATGGTATGTTCCGTGATCTTCCCATACCTTCGGATCACGGAAATCAACTCTGCTGCATTTCTCCGGACTACCGGATTTTTCTCTGCCTTTACATAATCTTTTCCGTCACCCCAGGCAATGCACTGATTCTGCCGGACTTCTTCTTTTCCATCAGGCAGCTTTTCTGTTGTAACTCCTGTGTAGATCAAAGCCTGTTTTCCATCCGCTTCAATAGCACTTCCAGAAAAGCATCCCTCTCGATCATATTCCTGATCCGGTGCAAGCGCTGTAGGAAGCTGCTCCCATCTGATCATATCCTCCGTCACACTGTGGCCCCAGTGCATAGGGCCCCAGTCACGGCTGTAAGGATGATACTGGTAAAAAAGATGTACCTTTCCTTTAAAAACAGAAAATCCATTGGGATCATTGATCCAGCCAACCGGTGCAGATACATGAAAGGCCGGTTTCTCTTCCTGCGGGATATTTTTTGCTTCCTCTATTTCATAAAGACGTGCTTTTTCAAGTTTTTCACTCATACTCTGCTCTCTCTTTCTTTTTTATGTTTCTGACCGGTATCTTTTTCTGTTTTTATTTCTCTGTCTCACTAAGAGACTTCTGATACTGGTCAAAATATTTCTGTTTGATTGCCAGATAATCAGACAGTCCATACTGCTCCATCTTTTTCAGATAGGAATCCCATTCTTTATCGATGCCGCCATTCAGGATCCAGTCTGCTTTTTTCTGTTCCGCATACTTCTTGATATCCGTGTCATACTGAGATACTTTATTGGTATCATCAATACTCATAAATACATTCGGATACACATATTTACTGTTCATATCCTTAAGATATGTTTCGTGCATATTGTCGAGACGCCATTTTGCATCTGCCGGCTCTGTTACATATACATCGTAATACTCGTTAAGTATTGCCAACGGTCCGTTTACAGACTGTGCTTCACGAACCTCTACCGGAGATGCATCTCCCAGATCCATATGTTTCAGCATCTGACCACCTTCTGCATTCTCGGACATCTCAAAGATATTAAATGAATCTTTTTCCCCGTAAGTACCCCAGTTATTCTGCGGAGACTGGATCGGTGCATACATCTGATCGATCCATGCTGCTGCCAGTGCCGTATTCCGACAGCTTGTAGTCAGAACGCAACGTCCTCTGTCAAAGCCACTGGTTTCACTGTTATTCTGTCTTGTGATATTTACAAGACCATCCGGACCGGCCAGCGCCGGGAGCATTACATAATCTTCATTGTTATCAATATTTGCAATATCCCAGGTGAAACACAGACCATATCTGTGGTTCTTACCTTTTGCAACATAAGTTGACCATTCCTGGGTAAAAGCCTCCGGATCCACCAGCTTTTCTTCTACCAACTGATGGAGCCACTGAATACCTTCTTTATAGCCTTCCTGTACAGTTGTATAAATAACGGTTCCATCATCTTTCACTGCAAAATGATCACCGGTGTCACCATATCCTTCTCCGAATCCGTTGATGAGAATTGCAGGATCCTGATCACCATTATTGATGATAAAGGACATCGGGATCACACCACCCTCAATGTTGAATTTCTTTTCCAGTTTATCTGCATTGTCGCGGAAAGCGACCAGAACCTGTTCCAGTTCCTCAGTTGTAGTCGGAACGTCCAGCTTCAGATAATCCAGCCATTTTTTATTAATGTAGGGAATATCTCCAATTGCCTGAATGGCTTCTTTCCCCGCACCAAGCTGCTCGATCCATGGGAAAGAATAAATATGTCCGTCCGGTGCTGTACACATTGTTCTGTATTCCGGGTATTTTTCAAATACAGCCTTAAGATTCGGCATGTATTTATCAATGAGATTTTCTACCGGAATAATGATTCCCTGTTTGGCATAACGAAGAAGATCATAATCACTCATCCCTGCGTTAAAAAGTCCATCCGGAAGATTTCCGAACTGTGCCAGCGCTAGATTTTTTTTGTCATCAAACTGATCCGATACAAAACAGGTCCAGTCAATGTGGACATTGGTCTGCTTTTCCAGTCTTTTAAAAATCGTTCTTTCATTAGGTTCCTGTGTAGATGTTGCAGGTGCACTGGTAATAAAAGACAGCTCTGCTTTTTCTTTCAGAGGAAAGGACACATCTTCCACCGGGATATCCGGATCTGTTTCTGCTTTCATGTGTTCTTTTCCGTTTCCACATCCGGCACTGCATACCATTATAATTGCAGAAAGCCCGATTGCCAATAATGCCTTCATTCTTTTTTTCATCATTATCAACCTCCTGTCATCAGCCTTTTACAGAACCAACCATAATGCCCTGGTCAAAATATTTCTGGAAGAATGGATACATGATCAGAAGCGGTAAACTTGATACAATGATCGTAGCATATTTCAGAAGTTCCGCTACCTTTGCCATCTGTGCAGTACTCTGGATATCTGCGATCATTCCGGGCTGCGGTGTATTCTGTACAAGGATGGAACGAAGTACCAGCTGCAATGGCTGCAGTTTCGCATCATTCAAATAAATCATAGCGTCAAAATAACTGTTCCACATTCCTACAAAGGACCACAGTGCAAGCACTGCGATGATCGGTTTGCATACCGGCATCATAATCTTGAAAAAATGCTCGATTTCCGTGGCACCGTCAATGGCAGATGCCTCTCTGAGTTCCTTGGGGATAGACTGATAATAGGTTCTGGCAAGGATCATGTTCCAGACATTAAACGCACCCGGAAGCAGGATTGCCCAGATTGTATTTACCAGATGCAGCTGATTGATCAGGATAAAAGTCGGGATCATTCCTCCACCGAAAAACATGGTAATGAGAAAAATAACATTGAAGAAATTTCTTCCCACAAATTCTTTCTTGGACATTGGATATGCTGCCAGCAGAGTTACCAAAACTGAAATAATGGTAAACACCAGGGAATAAAAAAATGAGTTTGCAAAACCTCTCCAGATCATATTATTTTCAAGAACTCTGCGGTACGCATCGATCGTCCACTTCCGCACATCAAAGCTGATCCCCTGGCTGTTCAGCACATTCGGATCCATAAAGGATGCGATCACAACATATAAAAGCGGAACCCAGAAGTACGTATCCGATTCCTAAAATGGCTTTGTCAGATGCCGAATATTTCTTTTTCTTTGCTTTTGCCATAACAGCACCTCCTATAATCCCTCTCCGTCATTCAGTTTCTTGACTACCCAGTTTACAAAGATCAAAAGAATTACATTGATCACTGAATTAAACAGCCCCACTGCTGTAGAATATCCATAGTCTCCATTCAGAAGACCGATTCTGTATACATAAGTAGAAAGAATCTCAGATGCAGGAAGGTTCATATCTGTCTGCAGTGCATATGCTTTTTCAAAACCAATGCTCATAATATTTCCGGCCTGAAGGATAAACTGGATCACAATGATGTTTTTAATAGCCGGAAGCTGTACATACCAGATCTGCTGCAGGATATTTGCTCCATCCACCACTGCTGCCTCTTCCAGATCCTTACTTGCATTGGCAAGTGCTGCAGTATACATAATGGATGCCCATCCGGCTGTCTGCCAGATTCCGCTGGCTATGTAAATGGTACGAAATGCTGCCGGCATAGTCATCCAATTGGCATCGGAACCGATCAGTTTATTCAGCGGACCTACCGGTGAAAGAAACATACGAACCATACCACAGAGTACGATAACGGAAATAAAATTCGGCGCATAGATCAGAAGCTGAATTTTTTTCCTGATCCCGGCTCTCCGGATCTGATTCAGAAGAAGTGCCAGGATGATCGGAATCGGAAATCCCCACAGCAGTCCGTAAATACTCAGTTTCAAAGTGTTCACAAGATAATTCATAAAATCCGGTGATGCCAGAAATCTCCGGAAGTATTCCAGTCCTACCCATTTGCTTCCAAATACACCATCAATGACATTGTAATCCTCAAAAGCGATCAGTACGCCACCCATGGGCACGTATTTGAAGATGATCGTCAGAAGAAGTGCAGGCAGCAGAAAAAACACATACAGCTGCCAGTTCTTTTTCACATACTGAAGCTTTTCTGCAGCAGTTCTTTTTCCTGCCGGAACAGCTTTCGCAGAACCTTTTTTCATTCTCTTTTCCTCCCGTTTTTGTTCTTTCGTTCTTGTTTAGTAACCGTTAAAGTAACCGGTTACTTTATAATTTGATACTACTATATGACATAGCTTCTGTCAACCTTTTTTGTTAATTTATTCAAGAAAAGTTACCGGTAACTTAACTGGTTATTTTTTTATTGCTATTTAACGTCTGTATTGTTATACTTAATTACATCAATCCAATTATCTTGTACGGTCTGCAGATTTCTCTTATATGATCACATCTGCATTCCGTATCATAACTTTCTGCTGTTAAAAGGAGACTATTTTTTTATGGCTAAAAAACAGGTAACATTTGCCGATATTGCAGAATACACTGGTTTTTCCAAGACTACGATCTCCAGATATTTCAATCATCCGGATTCTCTGACCCTGGAAAATCAGGAAAAGATCGCAAAAGCCCTTGATGAGCTCGGCTACAGAAAAAACAAGCTTGCCAGGGTTCTTGCCAATGGAAAAAGCGAATTTGTAGGGATCATTGTCCCGAACCTTTATCTTCATTATTATTCCGAAATGCTGACACAGCTTCTTTCAAGCTATAGTAACTACCATTACAAATTTCTTGTTTTTTCCAGTGAACACGGTGCCGAAGAGGAACAACAGTATATTGAAGAGCTTCTTTCCTATCAGATTGAGGGGCTTATTGTTTTAAGCCATACACTGTCATCCCAAAAACTGGCTTCCTATCAGATTCCTGTCATTGCCATTGAGCGAGAGGCAGAATATATCAGCAGCATTACCACTGACAATTATATGGGTTCCCTTCAGGCTACCTCCCTGTTAATTCGTGATAAATGTGATATATTGATTCATATCAATGTCAATGTTGAAAAAACAGTCCCGGCTTATGATCGTATACGTGCATTTGAGGAAACATGTAAAGAATATCAGGTTCCTTATGACATTGATCTAAGCGTAAGCGGCAATTCTTATCAAGAGATTTTAAATGTGATAAGACGTATCTTTACAAGAATTGAAGAAAAGTATCCGAATCAAAAAAAAGGTATCTTTCTTGCGAATGATACCTATGCCAATATGTTTCTCAATTTAATTTTCCAGAAATATGGTAAATTACCACCTACTTACGAAATTATAGGTTTTGATAATTCTCCAATTGCCAGTGAATCAATCCTTCCGATCACAACTGTCGGTCAGCAAATTGATGTTATTGCACAGACTGCCATGGAGCTTCTGGTGCAGCAGATGGAAGAGCAAAAAAAGCGAGCGCCTAAGCCACTGGAAAAGCCAATTCACAAACAGATCACTCCGGTGCTGATTCGCCGGAATACTACCAGTTAACTTATTGCTGTCGTATATTATTAAAGCGGACATTTCAGGTCCGCTTCGCTACTTGCTCATGAACGCAGTCGCTTCGCGATCTGTCAGTGGGAGCTGAAGGCTCCCACTGACAGAAGCATTCCCCCTCACCTGCCGCTTAGTGCTCCGCGCACTTGAAGCGGGGGAATGCATATCTGCGTTCAAAAAAAGGCACCTCCCCAGTTTGAAAAAGGCTCTAATCTAGAACTGGAAAAATAATATCTACACTAAAAATCTTTTCTTCCAAATTCGCCACAAGATTTCCGCCATATTTTTCCACCACATATTGAATACTTTTCATGCCAAAGCCATGATAATTATCATCTCCTTTGGTACTCACCGGAAGCCCATTACGAAATTCCAGTTCATCCTCGCAATAATTCTCAATATGAATCCCCATCACATCCTGTCTCGCATATCCGATGAGGCTGATAATTCTCTTTTCAACTGGCAGCTCCGCTGCACATTCAATAGCGTTATCTAAAGCATTTCCAAATATGGCAGCGATATCTCCCGATTTAATACCAGTAAGCTTCTCTCCATCAATCATATATGAAAACTTAATTTGGTATTTTTCACAAAGAAGATTCTTTTCTGAAAGAATAATATCCAATGGCTGGCAGCCTGTTTTCGCAAGCCCGTCATAAATATCTACTGCTTTACGTATTTCTTCCAGCTGGCCATGATCTGCATTTCCGGCTTGTTCCAATTCCAGAATCCGGTGCTTAAGATCATGACATTTCATGTTAATGATTTCAACTGTTTTCTTTGACAACTCATACTGTTTTGCATTTTCCTTTATTAACTGCTCAAGAGCCAGATTTTCTTCATTGAGCCGGGACTGCTCCAGAAGCCCAAACTGCATAAAAAGAGATAAAATACAGCAGAATACAAATGGAACACGGCACGCCATAACCATATCCAACTTTTCACTGATCAGCCAGCTTTGAAGGAGCCAGCAGACACATAAGGAAATAATGGCTACCCAAAGTACACGGACTCTGTTCTGGCTGATATTCGGAAAATTTTTTATTTTTGCTGCACAAGTGAGATAGCAAATAATATATACAATGGTAAATCCAATGACCATTTCCGTGGAAAGCATCTTGAAAGAAGTTTTGGTCACGATACAAATCAGCACCTGAATATTGCTTCCAAGATTCTGTACAGTAAAAGCTCCAATTGTACAAAATAAAATATCCAAAAAAGAACGCCTGAAGCAAAACCACATGTAAAGCTGCATAAAAACAAGCACAATAAAGGTTCGAATTCCGCTTATATATTGACCAATTATAATTGGAAGGGTAACTCCCAAAAGCAGACAGGCAGTTCCCCCTACAAGCAGGCGTAACCAGAAGCGTTTCCTTTTTTTTAGATGGAAAAAGAACATAGCTTCCGCTATAAAAAGTTGGATGATA
>OHZI01000265.1_pt1 | contig 16280 bp, 10 predicted proteins | sample 1580511 | NCBI WGS metagenome assembly OHZI01 (sample SAMEA3882508, study PRJEB24775) | human gut metagenome | biome: human-associated habitat; feature: intestine environment; material: feces | place: Netherlands | collected 2009/2010
TACCGAGGTCGAGATGAAGGATAAGAAGCTGCGCATCGAGGACGCTCTGAACGCAACCAAGGCTGCCGTTCAGGAAGGCGTTGTCGCTGGCGGCGGCACCGCTCCCATCAACGCCATCCCCGCTGTGCGCGCCCTGTGCGACACGCTGGAAGGCGACGAGCGCACCGGTGCCAAGATCGTCCTGAAGGCTCTGGAGGCACCTCTGCGCCAGATCGCCAAGAACGCCGGTCTGGAAGGCAGCGTCATCATCGACAAGATCGTCTCTGCCAACAAGCCCAACTACGGCTTCGACGCTCAGAACGAGGTCTTTGTTGAGGATATGATCGCCGCCGGTATCGTTGACCCCACCAAGGTCACCCGTTCCGCTCTGGAGAACGCAGCATCCGTCGCTGAGATGGTGCTGACCACCGAGAGCCTGGTCGCTGACCTGCCCGAACCCCCCGCTGCTCCCGCAGCCGGTGGTGACATGGGCGGCATGGGCGGCATGTACTAAGCCGCACCGGCTCCCCATACCAATTCAATACGCCGCAGAAGGCAGAACTTCCCACCCGGGAGGCTCTGCCTTCTTTTTTGTTGACACCCTTTCCAAACAAGAGTACACTTAGAAAAATTGTTTTTGGGAAAGGAAACACCAATGAACACTGCCGCTTTTACCGCCTACCGCGAAAAAGTTGTGTCCAACTGTGCCCGCGTCATTGTGGGCAAGGAGGATGCTACCGAGAAAATTCTGGTCAGCTTCCTCTGCGGAGGCCATGTATTGCTGGAAGATAAGCCCGGCACCGGCAAAACCATGCTCCTGCGTGCATTTGCGCGCACGGTGGGCGGGGACTTCAAACGGGTGCAGTTCACGCCCGACCTGCTGCCCTCCGATCTGACCGGCATCAATTTCTACAACCAGAAGTCCGGTGAGTTCGAGTTCCGGCCCGGCCCGCTCTTCACCAACTTCGTGTTGGCGGACGAGATCAACCGCGCCACGCCCCGTACCCAGTCGGCCCTGCTGGAAGCCATGGAGGAAAGGCAGATTACCGTGGACGGCGTGACCAGCCGCCTGGCTGAGCCCTTTATGGTGCTGGCCACCCAGAATCCGCTGGAATCCTTTGGCACCTTCCCGTTGCCAGATGCCCAAATGGACCGTTTTTTCATGCGGCTGTCGCTGGGCTATATGACCCGGGAGCAGGAGCTGGAGGTGCTCTCCCGCCCCTCGGCCCAGACCGTGCTGAACGAGCTGCAGGCCGTCGTCACTCCCGAGGAGACCGCATACGTCCGCACGGCTTACCGGGAGGTCAAGGTTTCCGAGGAGGTCAAGCACTACCTTATGGACATCGTGGAAGCCACCCGCACACAGAGCGGCTTTGTCAGCGGCGTATCTACCCGCGGTGCGCTGGCGCTCTATCAGGCTGCGCAGGCGTATGCCTCCTTGCAGGGCAGGGAATACGTCATCCCCGAGGACATCAAAGGGCTGGCCCCGGCGGTGCTTTCTCACCGCATTTCTCTGGGCAGCAGCATGAACGCCGAGGCCGCCGCTCTGCGGATGCGCAAGCTGTTGGCCGAGATCACTGTGCCGCTGGAGAATGCGGAATGAGCGCCGTCATCTTCGCGCTGCTATTGGTGGCCACAGCCCTTGGGCTGGAGCGTTACAGCACAGCCCACAGCCTTGACGATGTGCAGGGGCGGCTGGAAGTGGAGGATCATCTTGTGGAAGCCGGGGAGCCCGCCGTGATCCACCTCGTTGTCCGGAACAGCGGCCCCCGTTGGAAGATGTTCCTGGCGGCAAAGCTCCACCTGAACAAGGAGTTTCTTCCCTGCACGGAGCACCACATTACGCAGGATCAGACAGGTTGGGGCCACACGGTGCGGTTCACCACCTGGCTGCGCCCGGGGCAGGAGGCAGATTTCTCCACCGCCCTCAGGCTGGAACGCCGGGGCCGCTATGTGCTGGAACCGATGCAGGTCATCGGCGGCGACTTTCTGGGTCTTGTGGAACAGTCCCGCACCGAGCGGGGCTTCCACGAGCTCATCGTTCCACCCAGGGAGTGCGCTCTGCCGGAATTGGAAGAGATGCTGGGCGGTTTTCTGGGCGAGCTTTCGGTGAACCGCTATCTCTACGAGGATCCTATTCTCACGGCGGGTTACCGCCCCTACACCAGTGGTGACCCCATGCGCTCCATCGCCTGGAAGCAGAGCGTCCGGGGGCAGGGGCTTATGGTCAAAAAGTGGGATTACACCACTGAGCCCCGGGCAGTGGTGCTAGTCCATGCGGATACCAAGGATTACGACCACCCGGAACCGGCGGAGCTCTGCTACTCCATGGCCCGCACAATCTGCCGGAGGCTGGAAGAAAAGGCGGTGTCCTACCGCTTTGCGGCAAACGCTGCCTTTGACCTGCTGCTCAATGCGGCTCTCTCCGGTGAGGAGTGGAGAAAGCCGCTGGAAACCCCGCAGGGCTACGGCCCCGAACACTACCGCAGGGTGTTGGAAATTCTGGGCCGCGCCACCGGGCAGACCGCCCTTTCCTGCGCGCGGTTCTGCGCCGAATACTACCACCCGCAGGAGCAGGTCAGCTGCATCGTGGTGACAACGGAGCCGGAAGAAGCTGTGCGTGCTGCCGTGCGGCCCCTGCCTGGCATTCCGCTGCTGGTGCTCACTCCGGAAATGGCCGTAGAGACGGTCCAGACAGGGGAGGCGGGCGCATGATGTTCTTACATACCCTGCGCCTGGCAGGTGATCTGAGCTTTTACTATGCTTTTGCGGGCTTTTTTGCCGCCAGCTTCGGCGGGACCCCCATGCCGCTGGTGCTGGTCTGGCCTGCCCTCTGCTTTGGTCTGGCCTCCTGCTTTGAGGGCAGCCGTCCCCTCCGCACCACTCTTGCGGCCCTGAGCGCGGCGGCGCTGCTCCTCCTGCCTACAGGGGCGGACAAGTTCTGCTACTTCCCGGCGGCAGTCTACCCGGTGCTGCTGGCCTACACCGGCGATTTTGCCCTTTCGCCGGTGCGGCAGGCCGAGCGCCTGCGCTGGCTCTGCCGGGTATGGCCCTTCTTTGCAGTGGCAATGCTGCTGTGGAACGCCAACGCGGTGCTTTCGGCGGCTCTGCCCTTTGCGACGGCGGCAGCGGTGCTTCTGGTGGGGTTCAACCGCACCACCCGGCAGGACCCGGAGATCTCCACCCGGCCGGGCTATCTGCTGCTTTCCGGCGGCGTGCTGGCGGCGGTGTGTGCAGGGCCGTTTCTGCTCAGCCGCAGTGTTGTGGTTGCCGGTGCAAAGGCGGCTGCGTCTGCCGTTTACTTTGGCGGGATCGTGCCGGTGCTGCAGCTGTTTTTGAACAACATTGTGGTGCAGGGCGTGACTTGGCTGTTCCACGGCATCCTGCAGTTCATCCACTGGCTCTTCACCCTCTTTCCGCCCAAACCGTTGGAGCGCACCGAGATCGTTTCTACCGATGAGGTCATCGCCAACGCCCAAAAGGCCGCCGAGGACGCAGAACCGCTCATCAACGGGATGTCGATGCTGACTGTGCTCGGTATCCTGCTGGCGGTCCTCTGTGCGGTGCTGGTGGTGCGGCATTTCCTGCGCCAGAAGTTCCGGCACACGGACACTGCCTGCACGGACACCACTGTGCGGCATAGCACCCACAAGCGTGCCCGCCGCTGGCCCGGGCTCTTCCTCAGCCCGGTGGACAAGGTGCGGCGGGAGTATGCCATCTATCTGGACCACTGCCAGCGCCATGGCGTGACCATCCTGCGGGGCGATACCAGCCTTGACCTGACCGGCCGCGCTTTCGGTATGGACTTTGCCGCCGAGGCCGAGCTGCGCCAGATCTACCTCAAAGCCCGCTACAACGGCACCGCCACGGCCGAGGATGCCGCCCGCGCCGCTGAGCTCGTCCGAAAAATCTGCTCCTGAACGCATCAACGCCCCCTTTCCTGCCCATCCTAAGCGGGAGAGGGGGCGCTTTCATGTCCGGCAAACGGGTGCTGGCCCTGTATGGGGCCCTGCTGTTCTGCTTTGCGGCGGTGGTCTGCCGCCTGTACTGGCTCTGCTCCGACACGGCCTATGGGGCCCGGGCGGCGGCGCAGAGCGTGGTCACTCTCCACCTGCCCGCCCGGCGGGGCAATTTTTATGATTACAGGGGCCAGCTCCTCACGGGGCAGACCACCCGCTGGATGGCCCTCTGCGTGCCCGGGGAGGGCAGCTATGCCCGCCTGTTCGCCTACACCGATGCCGCCGGGCAGGCGGCGCTCTACCAGAAGCGGAACGCCGCATCCCCGTTTCTGTTGGAGGTGGACCGGGACGTTTCCGCGCTGGGCGTTTCCTGCTGGCCAGCGGCGCGGCGAAGCTCTGCCGCCCCGCTGGCAGTGCAGCTGCTGGGGTATCTCGATGGCGAGGGCCATGGTGCTGCCGGTCTGGAAGCCGCCTTTGACGAACTGCTCACCGGCAGCGGGGCGGGGGATACCCTGCTCTGCACCGTCAACGCCCAGGGAAAGCTGCGGGCCGAGCCCGTCCTCACCCCCGCCGACAGCGGGGCCGTGGGGGTGCAGCTGACCCTTTCCCGGGAGATCCAGCAGACCGCCGAAGCCGTGGCCAACGAGACGATGCAGAGCGGCTGCATCCTGGTGCTGGACACCGCCAACGCCAAGGTGCGGGCCTGTGTCAGCCGCCCCGGCTATGACCCGGAAAACATTTCGGCCAGCCTGAACGCCCCGGACAGCCCCCTGCTGGAGCGGGCGTTTCAGTGCTATGCCGTGGGCTCGGTGTTCAAGCCGGTGGTGGCGGCAGCGGCGCTGGAGGCAGGGGAGAGCGGCTTTGTCTACACCTGCCCCGGCTGGTGCGCGGTGGATGGCCGGATCTTCCGCTGTGCGGGCGGCATCCCCCATGGCGAGGTGGATCTGGCCGGCGCGCTGGAAAAGAGCTGCAACGGCTACTTCATCCGGCTGGGGCAGGCGCTGGGGGCCGATGCTGTCCGCGCCATGGCAGAGCAGCTGGGCTTCGGGCAGGCGATCCCGCTCACCGATGCCCTGCACACGGCGGCGGGGGTCCTGCCGGAGCGGGAGGCTCTTGCGTCCAGCGGGGCCTACGCCAATTTCTGCTTTGGGCAGGGGGAGCTGCTGGCATCCCCCCTGCAGGTCGCCGCCATGATGAACACCATTGCCTGCGGGGGGATCTGCCGCACCCCGCTGCTGCTGGAGACCACTCTGGACGAGACCACCGGCACACCTCTCACGGCGCTTTCCCATGTCCGGAGCAGGCGGGTGCTTACAAAGCGCACCGCCGCCGCCCTGCAGGCCCTGTTGGCGGGTGTAGTGGCCGGGGGCACCGGCCATGAGGCCGCCCTGCCCGGCCAGACCGCGGCAGGCAAGACCGGCACGGCCCAGACCGGCCAGTTTTCCGGCGGTACAGAGCTGAAAAATTACTGGTTTGCGGGTTTTGTCCCGGCAGAGCAGCCCCGCTATACCATCGTGGTGCTGCAGGACACGCAGGCCGAGCCTGCCTTTTCCAGCGCGGCCATCTTTGCCCGGGTGGCGGCAGGGCTGGAAATTCTGGCCCCGTAGCTCACGGTTTTTCTTGCATTTCCCGGGCTTTTGTGCTATCATACACTTGTATTTGTATGCAGTCTCTATGAAACTAAAGATAAAAGGAGCGTTCCATCCATGTCTGTCATTGAAATCGTCGGCGGTGCCATCCTGCTGGTCGTCTCGGCCGTCATCATCCTCCTCACCCTGATGCAGCACACCCACGGTCAGGGTCTGGCCGGTGCCATCAACGGTGGTGTGGGCGGTGCCAACAATGCACGCCTGACCCCTGCGGATCAGATGCTGGCCAAGGTGACCCGCATTGCAGGCATCGTGTTCTTTGTGGTGGCTATCCTGGCCTGTGTGTTCGCCAGCCGTCTGGCCTGAGCACCCGTGTACAGCCCCGTGTAAGGCGGGGCTGTTTTTCTGTCTAAACCTCTCGTGGGAAAGAAGTTGTCCGGGTTCCATTGGAGAATGCCGGAAAAGTGTTAAGGAGAAAAATATGTCATTACGCGATAAAATTGAACATGCCATCCAGAACCAGCCCTGCATGGTCAAGGACCTCAAGGCAAAGTTCGGCGGCGACCGTGCCGCAGACCGCAAGGTGATGGAGGCTCTGGACGAGCTGGTGCACGATGCTGTGGTCTGCCAGAAGTCAGGCGTGTTCTTCACTGCCCGCTCCGGCCGTGCCGAAAAGGCCCTGACCTGCAAGGTGGTCAAGCTGGGCAAGAACTTTGCCTTTGTGATGCTGGAGGATGAATCCGGCGATATCTTCATCCCGGGCCGCTTCACCCGCGGTGCCATGCCCGGTGATTCCGTTCTGGTGGAGAAGTTTGCCCACCCCCGGGTGGAGGGCAGCGATGAGGGCGAGATCCTTGCCGTGCTCGAGCAGAAGAACGACATGGTGGGCACTGTCCGCCGCATCGAGGGCCGCCTGAAGTTCGTGCCCGATGACTGCCCGGCCATCTCCATGACCATCCAGCGCGACTGCGAGGGCGGCGCGAAGGACGGCGACAAGGTGGCTGTGGAGATCCTGCAGCGCGGGACCCGGCAGGAGGATCACCGCGTGGGCGTTTCCATGCGCTTTGGCAGCTGCGAGGAAGCCAAGCGCTGCGCCAAGGCCCTGCTCTATGCCAAGGACATCCACACCCGTTTCCCCGAGAAGGTGCGGGACGAGGCCAAGAAGTTCGAGGACATGACCGTGTCTGAGGAGGACTGCAAGGGCCGCATGGATCTGCGCGCTCTGCCCATCTTCACCATCGACAGCGCCGAGACCAAGGATATCGACGATGCCGTCAGCCTGACCCGGCTCCCCGGTGGCGGCTATGAGCTGGGCGTTCACATCGCCGATGTCTCCCACTACGTCAAGCCCGGCAGTGAGCTGAACGAGGAGGCCTTCAACCGCGCCACTTCGGTCTACTATGCGGATCAGGTCGTGCCCATGCTGCCCAAGAGCCTTTCCAACGGCATCTGCTCCCTGAACGAGAAGGAGCTGCGCCTGGCGTTCTCCTGCCTGATGCGTCTGGATCAGGACGGCAATCTGACCGACTACAAGTTCGTCAAATCCATCATCTGCAGCCGGGTCAAGGGCGTGTATTCTGAGATCAACGCCCTGCTGGCCGGCACTGCCGATGCCGAGACGCAGGCCAAGTACGCCGAGGTGCTGGATCAGCTGCCCGCCATGAAGGAGCTGTACGCCCACCGCGCCCGCCTGCGCAAGGAGCGCGGCTGCATCGATTTCGAGAGCGGGGAAGTCAAGCTCATTCTGGATGAGAACGGCCACTGCATTGATGTGAAAAAGCGCACCTCCGGCGAGAGCGAGGCCATGATCGAGGAGTTCATGCTGCTGGCCAACCAGTGCGCCGCCCACTTTGCCCGGGTCAAGCAGATCCCCTTTGTCTACCGTGTCCACGAGGAGCCCAACGGTGAGAAGCTGGAGCGCCTGCACAGCCTGCTGCAGGCCTGCGGCATCAACGACCACTTTGCCAAGGAAGTGCCCACCCCCAAGGAACTGAGCGCCATTCTGGAGGGCGTGCGCGGCACCCCGTTTGAGCAGATCGTCAACACCGGAATGCTCCGCTGCATGTCCAAGGCCTGCTATGAGGAAAAGCCCAAGGGTCACTATGGTCTGGTGCTCAAGGATTACGCCCACTTCACCAGCCCCATCCGCCGCTACCCGGATCTGGCCATCCACCGCATGATGACCGACCTGCTCAGCGGCACCGACAAGGAGACCATGATCGTCCGCTACACCGATTTCGCGGAGAAGGCCTCCAAGCAGTCCAGTGAGCGGGAAGTGCTGGCCGTTCAGATCGAGCGCAAGGCCGAGGATTACTACAAGGCCGAGTACGCCCGCCGCCATCTGGGTGAGTGCTACGAGGGCATCATCTCCGGCGTGACCCAGCGCGGCATCTTCGTGGAGCTGGAGAACGGCGTGGAGGGCTTTGTGCCTGCTTCCAGCCTGACCGCCACCGGCACCACCCTCACCGAGGGAATCCGCCTTTCTGACCCCGCCTCCGGCAAGACCTGGAGCCTGGGCGACAGCATGATGATCACCATCGTCCGCGCCGATATCAACCTTGGCAAGGTCGATTTTGAGGTGGCACCCGAAACAAAATAACTGATAAAGAAACGCAAGCGTTCACCTTCCCTGGAGGGTGAGCGCTTTTTTTGTTGGACTAAACCCCTCAGGCGCTTTGCGCCAGCTCCCCTAGTAGGGGAGCCCTTGGCATAATGGTGCAGTCTGTGCGGAAAGGGGGACTTGCAAAGCTTTATGCAATGCCAAAGGCCCCCCTATTAGCGGGGGCTGTCACCGCAGGTGACTGGGGGGTGATACACAGTTTCGCCATATTTCCGACAATGGTTGTGTTTTGTATAAATTTTATACACTGTTCAGGATTTGTTTGTTGTTCTGAAAAAACCACTGGGGTATACTAGGCACAACGAAAGGGAAGACGACACAGAACCATGAACGCGGTCTTCCCAATATGATCTACAGGAGGTTCCCAGTATGTATTATTCCAGTGGCAACTACGAAGCATTTGCACACCCCAAAAAGCCTGAGGGCGTTGACAATAAATCTGCTTACCTCATCGGCTCCGGTCTGGCGGCCCTGACTGCCGCCTGCTACCTGGTCCGTGACGGCCAGATGCAGGGCGACCACATCCATGTGTTTGAGAAAGACCCGCTGCCCGGCGGTGCCTGCGACGGCTACAAGTACGATATCGGCTATGTCATGCGCGGCGGCCGTGAGATGGACAACCATTTCGAGGTCATGTGGGATCTGCTCCGCTCCATCCCGTCTCTGGAGACCGAGGGAGCCAGCGTGCTGGACGAGTATTACTGGCTGAACAAGGAGGATCCCAACAAGTCCCTCTGCCGTGCCACCGTCAACCGCGGCCAGGATGCCCACACCGACGGAAAATTCGCCATCTCCGATCAGGGTGCCATGGAGATCATGAAGCTCTTCTTCACCCCGGACGAGCAGCTGCAGGACAAAAAGATCACCGATATCTTTGACGATGAGGTGTTCTCCTCCAACTTCTGGATGTACTGGCGCACCATGTTCGCCTTTGAGAACTGGCACAGCGCGCTGGAAATGAAGCTCTACCTCAAGCGCTATATCCACCACATCGGCGGTCTGCCCGATTTCACCGCCCTGCGCTTTACCCGCTACAACCAGTACGAGTCCATCATCCTGCCCATGGTCACCTACCTGAAGGATCACGGCGTGGACTTCCAGTACGAGACCAAGGTCACCGATGTCCAGTTCCGGATCGAGGGCGGCAAAAAGCAGGCCAGCAGCGTGACCGTGGACCATAAGGGTGAGAGCAGGACCATCGACCTCACCGAGAACGACCTGCTCTTCATCACCAACGGCGGCTGCGTGGAGAGCTGCACCATCGGCTCTCAGGACAAGGCCGCAGGCTTTGATCCCACCATCAGGCCGGGCAACGGCTGGGATCTGTGGAAGAAGATCGCCGCACAGGATCCCTCCTTCGGCCATCCTGAAAAGTTCTGCTCTCAGCCGGAGCTGTCCAACTGGGAAAGCGCCACCATCACCACCCTGGACGACAAGATCCCCCAGTATATCAAGAAAATCTGCAAGCGTGACCCCTTCAGCGGCCACACCGTCACCGGCGGCATCGTCACAGTCAAGGATTCCAGTTGGCTGCTCAGCTGGACCCTGAACCGCCAGCAGCAGTTCCGTGACCAGCCCAAGAACCAGCTCTGCGTCTGGGTCTACGGCCTGTTCAGCGACAAGCCCGGCGATTACGTCAAGAAGCCCATGCGCGACTGCACCGGCCGCGAGATCTGCATGGAGTGGCTGTATCACATCGGCGTGCCCGAGGAGGACATTGCCGAGCTGGCTGAGCACAGCGCCAACACCGTGCCTGTGATGATGCCCTATATCGATGCCTTCTTCATGCCCCGTGCCTTCGGCGACCGCCCCGACATCGTGCCCCAGGGAGCTGTCAACTTCGCCTTCCTGGGCCAGTTTGCCGAGACCGGCCGTGACACCATCTTCACCACCGAGTACTCCATGCGCACCGGTATGGAAGCGGTTTACACCCTGCTCAACATCGACCGCGGCGTGCCCGAGGTCTGGGGCAGCACCTATGATGTCCGCAGCCTGATCGATGCAACGGTCAAACTGCGTGACGGCAAGAAGATCACCGATATGGATCTGCCCTTCATCCAGCGGGTGGCCCTCAAGGAAGTGCTCAAGAAGATCGAGGGCACCGACCTTGAGAAGTTCCTCAAGGAATACCATGCCATCTGATGCTGTCTGAGAATCGTCCCCCGATCCTCTGACCCTCTTTTCTGAATGCGGCAAAGCCCTGCACCCTTTCCATGGGATGCGGGGCTTTGCCCTTTTTCTCGGAATTTTCAAACGTTTCACCAAAACAGTATGACTATTGTGGGATTCCTTGACACGAATTTTACAAAAATCCCTTGCGGAAACTGGGGTTCTATGTTAAGATTTAGGTAACAATGTGCCCTTTCTGTTCTGCAGAAGCACGTCCGCTCCCCAAAAGGGAAAACAACGCTGCACAGCATGGAAGGAGAGGGCTGAAAGAGCGTATTGAATCAAAGGAGGTCTTTCCCTGTGAAACAGTTCATTACCCGCCGCAGCTTTATCAAGGCTGCCGGTGCTGCCACGGCACTGACCGCAGTTTCTGTCGGTGCACCCGCCGCCTTTGCGGAAGAGACCAATTGCTTCTTTGGTGACAAAGCGGATGTGACCATCCTCTACACCAACGATGTCCACACCTATATCGACAACAAGTCCCCCAAGCCCACCTATGCCGCCATTGCTGCCCTGAAAAAGAGCATCGAGGACACCGGCCGGGATGTGCTGCTGGTGGATGCAGGTGACCATATCCAGGGCACCGCTTACGGTTCCATGGATGACGGCGCTACCATCATCGAGCTGATGAATGAGGCCGGTTACGATCTGGCCACCCCCGGCAACCACGAGTTCGACTACGGCATGGCCCGCGCCAAGGCTGTGCTCCAGGAAGCCGACTTCCCCTATGTCTCCTGCAACTGGGTCGATCTGCGTACCGGCTTCAACGTCCTGCCCAGCGTCAAGTTCTTCTTTGTGGGCGGCCGCAAGATCGCCTTTGTGGGCGTGACCACCCCCGAGACCTTCACCAAGTCCACCCCGGCCTACTTTATGAACGATGCCCAGACCAAGTACATCTACGACATTCTGGGCGGCGAGGACGGCCAGAAGCTCTACGATGCCGTTCAGAAAGCCATCGACAAGGCTGAGTTCTGGGGCGCTGACACCATCATCGGTCTGGGCCATCTGGGCGTTGACCCCTCCTCCTCTCCCTGGACCAGTGAGGAAGTCATTGCACACACCCACGGCTTCACCGCCTTCATCGACGGCCACTCCCACACCGTGATGGCCAACAAGCAGGTCACCGATGCTTCCGGCAAGGCAGTCACCCTGACCCAGACCGGTTCTTACTTCAAGAACATCGGCAAGATGACTGTGGGCGCGGACGGCACCATCACCACTGAGCTCATCGACACCTACGAGGGTCTGGATGCTGCCGTGGCCGCCACCGCCTCCAACTGGATCAGCGCAGTGGACGATATGCTGGGCGAGGAGATCGCAGTGGGCGATACCAAATTCTACATCAACGATCCCGCCACCGGCAAGCGCCGCATCCGCTCCGGCGAGACCAACCTCGGCGACTTCGTGGCCGACGGCATCTACACCTACTTCAACGAGATTGAGGAGCTCCACTGTGATGTCGCCATTATGAACGGCGGCGGCATCCGCACCGATGTGGAGGCTGGCCCCTGGAGCTTCAAGACCTGCAAGACCGTCAGCCCCTTTGGCAACGTGGCCTGCCTGATGTCCGTGACCGGCCAGCAGATCCAGGACGCTCTGGAGTTTGGTGCCCGCTTTGCCGGTGCTGAGGGCAAGGAGAACGGCGGCTTCCTGCAGGTGGCAGGTGCCAGGTACACGATCCACCCCATGATCCCCAACACCGTTCAGACCAACGACAAGAATGTCTGGACCGGCAGCGCTGCCACCCCGCGTGTCAGCAATGTGGAGATCTACGACAAGACCACCGGTACTTATAAGCCCCTTGACCCGAACGCCACCTACGCTCTGGCCGGCATGAACTACACCCTGCGCAATCTGGGTGATGGCTTTGCCATGTTCGATGGCGCGACCCTCATCAAAGACTATGTCTCTGAGGACTACCTTGTCATGTCCAGCTACGCAGCCATGTTCGGCGGCGTGGATGCCAACGGTCTGCCGCATCTGGCAAGCGCCAACAGCCCGCTGGCCGATTACCCCGGCTACCTGCTCAACTACGAGGACCCGCACGGCGCAGGCCGCATCCAGATGATCTGGTAAATTAAGGATACGACCCTCTCCGTCAACGCCGCAGGCTTTGACGGAGAGGGTTATTTTTAAGTGGCATTGTCAGCAGGAAACGCCCTCGGTTTGTGGAACAGAATAGGGGAAAGTTGCACAAATCCGGCAGAACATCCTTGTATACTACGCCAAAGTTTGTAACTTTTTTTATTTGTTTGCTTGCGAACGATCTGCGCTGGAAGTATAATAAACAGGCAAGTAATATATCAGCTGTGCTGTGGCAGGCACAGAGACAAAGGAGAAACATTATGCAGACACGGTATACCAGCGCCGACCAGTGGGCAGATGCCAAAGACGGCGTGATCCCTGCACCCTACGCTCTGGAAGAGGGCGAGCAGATCATTGATCAGTATCTTGAGCCGGTCATCTTCCACAACGTCAACGGCCCCGACATCGGTGTGACCACCTGCGGCGTGATCGTCAAGGACGGCCTGTACTTTAAGGATCTGGACAACAGCGGCGAGCTGGCCCCCTACAAGGATTGGCAGCTGAGCCCTGAGCAGCGCGCTGAGGATATGGTCAAGCATCTGCGGTTGGATCAGCAGGCAGGCCTTGTGCTGAACACCCTGTTCAACAGCCCTGTGGTGCCCACCCGTGCCGAGGCTACTAACGCCGAAGGCAAGCTGGAGCTGGGCAAGATCTACAAGCACCACAACCCCGGTGAAAAGCCCATGCCCGGCCCTCTGCCCGGCATGACCGTCAGCATTGATGACAGCCACGTTCTGGAAAAGCACATTGCCGCCGGTGTTTACCGCGGTGACATGCGCTGCGAGGCCGGCATGGTGGCCCTGTACCACAACGCCGGCACCCAGATGCTGGAATACGAGGCCTGCAAGGGCGGCGTGGCCATTCCGTACTCTCTCCACACCAACCCCATCAACATCGGTTACCCGGACTCTCTGGGCATCGGCGCGGCTGTCATTGGCGACGGCAACACCGATATGGTCTATGAGATGGCCCAGACCGACCGCAAGATGATGAAGGCCGAGGGCCTGAACATCATGTACGGCCCTCAGGTCGATGTGACCTCTGACCCCCGCTGGCCCCGTACCTCCGGTACTTACGGCGAGCGTCCCGATGTCACCAGTGACATTGCCGAGGCTCTGGTCAAGGGCTATCAGGATGGCGACAACGGCCTGAACGAGGGTTCTGTTGTTCTGACCATCAAGCACTTCCCCGGCGATGCCCCCTCTGAGAATGGCTTTGAGCCCCATGTGCCCATCGGCCAGTGGCGCATCTACCGCACCCCCGGCTCTATGGAAAAGTATCATCTGCCCCCGTTCCAGCGCGCCTTTGACCACAAGGTCTCTTCCATCATGCCGGACTACTCCCGTATTGCCACCGATGGCCGTGCCGTGCCCCAGACCTACCGGGGCGAGATCACCAGCACCGAGGAAGTGCCCAGCGCTTACAGCAAGGAGCTGATCACCGATCTGGCCCGGAACAAGATGGGCTTTGACGGTTATGTCAACTCTGACTCCGGCATCACCACCGTTCAGATCTACGGCGTGGAGAACCTTACCGAGCCTGAGCGCTACGCCAAGGCCATCTCTGCCGGTACCGATGTCATCGGCGGCAACACCGACCCCGAGAACATCGTCAAGGCTGTGGAGGACGGTCTGCTGCCCAAGGCAGATCTGGACCGCGCCAGCTACAACCGTCTGCTGAGCCTGTTCCGCACCAAGCGGGTGGATAATCCCTACCTCGACCCCGACAAGGCCGATCAGGCCCGCGTGGATAACTTCGACGGTGCCAAGAAGAAGGCTTACGAGGCAAACCAGAAGGCTGTTGTTCTGGTCAAGAACCACGAGAAGCTCCTGCCTCTGGCCAAGAGCCAGAAGGTCTGCATCGTCACCTTCAAGGGTGTGGACTCCGGCTTTGCACAGATGGCACAGGCTATGGGTGCCGGTCTGGGCAACACGGACGAGGATGCCGCTCTGCGCAAGACCCTGACGGAAGCCTTCGAGAAGAAGGGCTACACCGTGGTGGCCACCCCCGAGGAGGCCGATGTGCTCTACCTGCACGTCTGGCCCATCAGCAACGGTCTGGTGTTCAACCAGTACGCAATGCCCGTCATCGAGATGGGCGAGATCGTCACCGACGAGCGCGAGCGCAACAAGAGCCAGAAAAAGACCGGCAACAAGGTCACCGTTGTCACCCTGAAGGACGTGGAGAAGATCAAGGAACTGGCCGATGCCATCCATGCCCGCGGCGGCAAGGTGGTTGGTACCTGCGTGGTCTGCAACCCCTGGCTGCTGGACAAGCTGGAGCCCTACTGCGACGCACTGACCATCCAGTACACCGTCAGCACCGTTGCCCTGAACAACGCCCTGAACGCTCAGGTCGATGTCATCAGCGGCGACTTTGCCCCCACCGGCAAGCTGAGCCTGACCATGGTCTCTGACCCCGCCGTCATTGCCATCACCGAGCAGGAGATCGACGGTGTGGTGCGCGAGATCTGCGCCTCTCCCAACGACGTGCCCGGCTACGATAAGGATCAGTACATCGATCCCGCCATCCTCGCCAACGTCAAGGGCGGCAGCTACGCCTACTGCGATGCCGACGGCAATTACTACCGCAGCGGCTTCGGTCTGAATTACTAATTACCGTTAACGAAAAAAGAGCGATACAGCGTTTGCTGTATCGCTCTTTTTATTTACTGCTTGTCAAATTCCGCGGCGATCTCAGTCAGCAGTTTGCGGATGGGCAGGTGCTGAGGACAGACCTTTTCGCACCTGCCGCACTGGATGCAGTCAGATGCCCGGCGGCCTGCGCCGGTATAGACATTATTATAGTAAAAGTCGGCGTTCCAGTCGTGATAGATCTGCTTGGTGTTCATCACGGCGAACAGGTCGGGGATGGCAATCTGCCTGGGGCAGCCGTCGGTGCAGTAGCGGCAGGCGGTGCAGGGGATCAGGTTCATGCCGCGGAAGATCGACTGCACCTTCTTCACGGCTTCCAGCTCGGTCTCGTTCAGGGGCTGGAAGTCCTTCATGTAGCTGAGGTTATCCTTCATCTGTTCCATGCTGCTCATGCCGGAGAGCACCATCATCATGCCGGGGAAGCCCGCCGCAAAGCGGATGGCGTAGCTGGCTGGGCTGCCGCCGTGCAGCTCGTCCAGCACCTTCCGGGCCTCTTCGGGCAGGTTGACCAGGTTGCCGCCCTTCACAGGCTCCATGACCAGCACGGGCTTGCCGTGCCTGCGGCAGACTTCATAGCACTTGCGGCTCTGCACGGCAGGGTCGTCGTAGTCCACATAGTTGAACTGAATCTGCACCACCTCGATCTCCGGGTAGTCGGTCAGGATCTGCTCCAGTACCTCGGCATGATCGTGGAAGGAGATGCCCACATGCTTGATTTTGCCCTCGGCCTTCAGCGCAAAGGCGGTCTCATAGGCCCGGCATTTTTTGAAATGCTGGTAAAACATTGCATTCTGGGCGTGCATCAGGTAGAAATCAAAATAGTCCACACCGCAGGCTTCCAGCTGGCTCTGGAAAAAGGGACGGATGTCAGCCTCAGTTTTGAAGAAAGTGCCGGTCAGCTTGTTGGTCAGGATGTAGCTGTCGCGGGGGTGGCGGCTGGTCAGGCAGGCCTTCAGCGCCGTCTCGCTCCGGCCCTGAAGGTAGCCGTGGGCCGTGTCGAAGTAGTTGAAGCCCTGCTCCAGAAAATAATCGACCATCCGGCTGGTTTCGGCCAGATCGACCTCACCATCCTTCAAGGGCAGGCGCATACAGCCAAAACCGAAGTTTTTCTTGATGTTTTCCATGTCCAATACTCCTCTCGTGTGCAAGGGCGGAGTGCACTCCATAACCCGGATACGACAAAAAAAGACATCCGAAGTGTTCGGATGTCTTTTTGGTTGGGGAT
>OHZI01000271.1_pt1 | contig 16192 bp, 21 predicted proteins | sample 1580511 | NCBI WGS metagenome assembly OHZI01 (sample SAMEA3882508, study PRJEB24775) | human gut metagenome | biome: human-associated habitat; feature: intestine environment; material: feces | place: Netherlands | collected 2009/2010
GCTTTCCTGATCGTTCGCAGTCAGAAAAATCACGATAGTATCAGGGTGTTCCGGCTTAATCAGCTTGCATAAGTCATACCCGTTCCCGTCTGGCAGGTTAATATCAAGCAGAACTAAATCAAATTCTCGTGAACGCAGGGATTCCGCAGCCGTTCTTGCGTTCAGCACAGAGGTTATTTCATAACCGTCTGCTGTCAAATTATAGGAAAGCATTTTATTCAAAAAGCTGTCGTCCTCAACAACTAAAATGTGTTTCATATCCTCATTTCCTTTACTTTTTATAGGTAGTATATCAGGCAAATGTCCGTGAAATGTTACAGTGAACCTTTTTTGTTTTCTTTTCTTCTTGCGTCCACAGGTTTTTGAGCCGCTTTCGGAATCAGCCATATGCGGCTCAAATTTATAGCGCCATCAATACGATTTTCTTTACATAGTTTCTGTACCCGGCGTTCAGATAATTCCCATAATTTTGCGGCTTCCTGCACTGTCATATAATCAAACATAGTTGACCTCCCATATTCACTAATACTCATATTATAGTCGGTCAAACGAACAATATCAACTGTGCAAATTGAACCGCCATTTCTATACATAAGACATTAAATCTCTCAATACAAGAAATTACACATCGTTTTATAGGAACTATCGTCTCTGTATAATAGATGTATCAATTCTAACAAGCATAGGCGGTGAGTGAATGAGTGAAACATTTGACTTTATGGGACAAGCTATTAAAAAAGCCCGTGAAGCAAAGGAAATGACGAGGGAGCAGTTAGCGGAAATTCTTGATGTTGCCCCAAGACATATACAGTCTATTGAGAACGAGGGGCAATATCCGAGCTTTCCGTTGTTTATCCGTCTTGTTACGATGTTTGATATATCGGTGGACCAGTACATATTTTCAGATAAGCAGACGGAGAAAACAACTTTACGCCGACAGATTGATTCAATCCTCGATACATTCGGAGATAAAGAACTCACGATTATGCTTTCCCATTCCTTTTCAAATAATGCTTTGAGTGCCGCTATATTTTGCAGGATAATAGACACGAACACCTGCCTTGACCGCATCACAGCCAGAATTTTTGAAAAGTCCTCTGGCAAACTGACGTTGCTGAACTCGTCCATAAGAAAGTGGACGGGGACGGGCAAAGCGCCGCCGTATTTGTGGTCGGCAAGATAAAATAACTGCTGAAAAAGCTGCGTGTATAAGATACTGACAAGGAAATTGAAACTCGTATCGTTATCGGGTATGAGCGCAAAGAGCGCCACTTTCTTTTCACCGAGGGACGGTAAATCCAGTTCGTCCGTAGCGGTCAGAGCCGCCAGAGAGGACAGGTTGAACTTTTCCAGCCTTGCCGCCAACGTGATCTGAATTCGCCGTTCGATTCAATAATCTTGATCGGGCGGCTAAATTCCTGCCGCTTGATATACACGCCCTGATCTCGCCAAAAATCCTTGTCGCCCAGTCTGCTTGCGTCCTTATTGAACGCCAGAATCAAAAGGGCGTTGGTAGCGGAGTAGTGACGGAAATTTGCCTGCACATCGAGATAGTCACGGAACTTGCCGCCGTCTGCGGTGACTTCCTCTGCGGTGGCGTCGGCAAGGAAATAAATTTCGTCACGCTCCGCCTTTTTCTTGGCCGCCCAAGCCTCTTTGTCAAAATCTTCATTTTGCGGGGCGGGGTCAAAAATATCATCAAAATTGCTCATAAATTATCTCTCCTTTGCTTTCTTACTCTTTTTTCGGGACGGCTGTTTGTGGGTAGTCGTCTGCTGCCTTTGTGGCTTTTTTGATACGGTGGGTTCGGGAGCAGCCGGGGAATCCGCTTCTTTCTGCCGGTTCTCCCGGATTTCCCGCAATTCCTCACGGACAGAGGGGCGTTCTTCGGGAGATTTAACAATACCCTCGGCGGTTCTGCTTTGCTTGTTTGAGGTAGGCTCGGACGGACGGGATTTCTCCATCTTTGCCGCTTCGGGGTTTGGGGGCGCGTTTTCCTCCTTTCTCACGGGAGCGCCCATTAAATCGTCAAGCAGCCGGTCGTCCTCGGTCTTTTCGGGTTGCGCCTGTTCAGGAGCAGAGGGGGCGGTTGCCTTGGCCTTTTCGGATTTGGTCTGCTCAATGTCCCGTTTGATGGAAACGGTATCGACCGCAGCCAGCTTGAACCGTTCTACAATGCGGTTGATTTTAGAAGCGTCCTCGGCGCGAACCATAACGTCAACCATACCGTCCGTTGATTTGCCCTTACCCCGCAGAGCACAGTAAACAACGCCGTACCGTTTGGCTTCGGCCGCAAACTGTTTCAAATGCTCCTCGCTTACGGTAAACACTTTAAGCTCCTTGCCGCTTTTCAACATACCCGTCAGTCGCTGCCTGCCTTTGGTTTTGTTTTTATCCCTGTTTTTCAGAACAGCGTAAATCATAGCGGCGATATTCTTTGCCGCAGAGCCGGTCAGCTTTAAGGCAACTTCCGTACCCTCTAAACTCAACCTAACGATTTGTTCTGCTGCGTCGCCTGATGTGTTCATTCTCACGATTCTCCTTTCTTTGATTCTCGTCCTCACGGACGGTTTTGATTTTTTCTTTGATAATGCCCGAACGGACGGCGATACCGTCACACAGAGCAAGTTCTTTCCACAGACCTGCAAGCTCGTCGGAAATGGCGGCAATGCGTGATTTGATTTCTGCGGTCTTGCCCTTGTCGGTCTTTACTGCTGCCGTCCGGGATAGCCGGTATAACTCTTTTCGGTCAGCAATTAAAGATTCTGCTTTCTGCTGAACCTCGCCACGGTATGAAAAAAGCTGTTCGGCGGTATCAATACGATTCCGCACAAGCAGCCTCGTTTCGGCGGTGATAGCGTCCAGTTTTCGCAAATCCTCCCGCAGCAGGAAGTGAAGCCGTTTCAGGCTCGCCCGTGTCCTGTCTTTTGGGAAGATACCGAGCAAATAGCAGTAGTGGAGATACAACGCCCGAAAGCCTGTGATCTTGCGCGCCTTTTCCAAACTGCCAAACAGCCTAACCCGTATAACGGTTGGGCGAGGTTCAGGCGCCGGCCGTTCGGGGCGGCTCTGTGCGAGAATCCTCCTGCGGATTGCTTTGATGGAATAATCGTCACCGAAATTCCGTATCAGCCGCACAAATCGTTCTTTTCCCGGCGGCCGAACGGAAATATCCTTGCCGGTTTTTATCTCATAGCCCTTTTTCCGCAGATTTTCAAAAAACTGCCGTTCGGTCATTGACTGCCGGATAGCCTCGTCAATGTCGGCTCGTATCAGCCCTCGCCAAGTAGGGCGCTGCTCCTGTTCCGCACGCCATTCTCCGTAGTGCTTTGATTTTCCACGCTGCGGGTGTTCGATTACCGATAAGCCATATTCCCGGCAGAGTTCGTCAGAAACGGTTTGCATATCGTGATAGTCCTTTTTCGTGCGGTGGTATTTGATACCGTCAACGAAAGAAACGGTGTTCAGCACGAAATGATTGTGCAGGTGATTTTCTTTGTCAAGGTGGGTCGCCACAATCACCTGATAGCGGCCGCCCCACAAACGGGCAGCCAGTTTTTTGCCGATCTCGTGCGCCATTTCGGGGGTGGCCTCGCCGGGGGCAAAAGATTGATAGCCGTGATAGGCCACCGTCCCGTTTTCTTTCCCGAACCGCTTTTTTACAGCAAGCATTTCATCACGGGCGGTCGATGGAGAGCAGTTGATTCCGCTTACAAAGCGGTGAACCACCGTACAATTCTCGTTATCGGTCTGCTGCGTCTTTTCGGAATTGACGGCATAGCGGATAACATCAGACAGGTTTTGACCGTCCTGCCCGGTTAGATCTTCCTGCATATAAAATTGAGGGTTTGCGGTTTTATCGGGATTCTCCACATAGATCACCACTTTGCCGAGCCAGCCTTTTACCCGCCAGATAGAGGTTGTCGCCATAGCGTTATTTTATCGAACGGGGTAGGATAACCGCCTCGGTGATCTTTTTAACGGCAGCGTCGTGTTTTCGGCAAGCCTCGTCGTACCTTTGCACATCGAGGACATTCAAGGTATGGGCTTTAACGGCAATCTGATTGAGGTTGTTGCCGATACCGTGGAGCTCCCTCATCATTGAAAAATAGTCGGGCGGCGGGGCGTCCTGCGGAACAAGCCCATTTACCAAGTGCCGCAAATACGCCTCACGGGACAGACCGCTTTTCTTGACCCTTTTTTGAAGCGCCTCGGCCTCCCTTTTATCCAGCCAGAATTGAATGTGAACATTTCGTTTTCTCATAGATTCATCGCCTCCTTGTTCAGCTCGTTTTGAATTTCAACAATCCGTTTCCCGACCGCATAGACAACGGGAATCGTCACGCCGTTTCCCGCCTGTTTGTATAGCTGCGCGTCAGAGTTGACGGCGGCCGCCTTATCAAACATTTCATCGGAAAATCCCTGTAACCGCCAGCACTCACGGGGCGTCAGCTTGCGGATTCGTCCGCAGCCAAGCGGCACGCCCTGATTGCAGGAAGTATCAAGCGTCTGCGCGCAGCCCTTACCCACACGACCGCGGCGGGTGTTACTGTCGGGGAAAGCAAGGTTGATACTGTCGCCGCATTTCGCCTCGGCATATCCGGCAGCGGTGGCGTTCTTTATTTTCAGAGCGTGTTCGCAGGAATCGCAGGCACAGAGGTAAACGCCGTGTTTGTCCTGCGTATTCAGGCAAAAGGCGGGCTCGCCGCACGCTTTGAAGCGGCGGCCGTTCTGCCTTTTCTTTTCCCGGTCAGGGGTGAGAACGGCACGGCAGCCATAAAAAACGCCGGAGCTTTCGCCCCTGTTGCTCACGCCGATTTTGTTATAGCCTGCAATCAGGCATTTGGTATAATCCTGTTCCCGAATTTTCGGGTCGTTTCGTTTTAACTGAACCAGCGCCGTTTCCTCGGTACGGTTGGGGCAAGCCTCGCTCATACAGAGGACGCCGGAATTGTCACAGCTTCGGTTGGTAACGCCGCCGTCATACCTTGCTTTCAGGCATCGGGCGTTCTCGGTAATCCTTGGATTGCCTTTGCACAGGTCGATAAAATACATTCCCGTTCTGCCCGCAAAGCCGCCGCCCTCGCTCATCAGCGTACAGCTTATACCCGCAGGGTCGTAAACACGCTTGCCCTGTGTGCCGCCGATCAGTTGGATAAGAGCCTTTCCATCGCTCGCTGTGACAGGAAATACTTTTCGTCCACCTCCGGCTCTAAAATGTCGATAAGCGACAAGGTAGATTCTTTCCCGGTTTTGCGGAACGCCGTGGAAGCGCGAATTAAGAAGTCCGTATTCGAGATGATAGCCGATTTCGGCCAGCGCACAGAGAACGGTCGCAAAGTCCCACCCTCGATTAACGGAGAGCAGATTTTTAACATTTTCAAGGACAATCCATTCGGGTCGATCTTCGGCAGACGTGCCTTTGAGCAGTCTAACGATTTCAAAAAAGAGAGAGCTTCGTTCTCCGGCAAGCCCTCTTTGTCGGCCAGAAACAGAAATGTCCTGACACGGGAATCCTCCCGCCCATAGGTTGACCCTCGGCAATTCTCCGGGGGCGACTTTGGTAATATCTTCTGCAAACCATTCGTCCTCCTTTATATCGTGTATGGCGCGGTAGCTGCGGTCTGCAAATTTATCAATTTCACAATGGCCTTTGCAGACCATACCGCAAAGTTCAAAGCCCTTGCGGAAACCGCCGACTCCGCTAAAAAAATCTAAAAAGGTGATCGGGTCGTTCATTGTTCGTCGTCCTTTCCTCGCAGGCGGTTTATCTGCAACAGGCTCATAACCGTAATGCCGACAAGTCCGCCGATCAGAAATCCGATGATGAAAAAGAGAAATGCAAACATAGCGTAATCTTCCTTTCCTTATAAAAATATCGCCCTCCTTTTCAGCAAAAGGGAGCGATGAAAGAGCAGGGGTTTCAGGGGATTCCCTGACAAGTGCCTTTGTGGTATCACAAAGGCGATGCTTGCTGGTATATCACATAGGGTTCGTCCCTGCGGCCGAACATTTTGCCACCAGCCGAAAATAGATCAGCGTTCTTTATCCCTTTGCGGGTTGAATGGAACGCCAATGAGTGTATCATTCAGTTTTACCAAGTGTTCGGGATAACGAAACATCTTGGAATAACGATTGATCTGTTCATCGGAAAGACTATCCAGACTTTCACCACGGCAATCGCAGATAAAGGCAGGGCCAAAAATGAAATCGACCATAATGCCCTCATCGTTTTTCACGCTGCGGTTCGGGCGCATACCGTTGATCTTGCCTTCCTCATTACAGACAATACAAACTTCTTCTTCAAAGGGATAAAAGGGTTCGATCAGTCCGCCGACGGTTTTCTGCATACCTTCCAGAGAAGCGTCGATCTCAACCGGACGAGCCAATTTGGACGGCTCCAATAAAACAACTTTGATTTTTTTGTCATCACTCATAGCGAAAACTCCTTTCAGCGTTCATAGTCACGGCTTCGCTCTTTTGTTCTTGCATCGAAATCCACGCCAACAAAAGCCTCAGCGTCGAGGATATATTCGCTGTCGTTCCATTTCCGCTCAACAAGTTCCTCTGCCTGTTCTCGTGAAGCTGCCTCAATCTCAACCGTTTTTTGCAGGGTTTCGGTAATCGTAACCTCGTAAGTTTTCATTGTTTTGCTCCTTTCTTCGTAGGATTCAAAAATTGCTGCGGCGTTATCGGATTGCAGGGACAACTTGATACCGCACTCATCTTCCAATGCAATCAATAAAGAACACAATTCTTTGGCGTTTTGTATCCGTGGGACGGCAAGCGCCGAGGGAGAAATGCCAAGCGCCTGTGCCATTTGGCACAACAGGTTTTGTTTCGGCGTCCTTGCGCCGGATTCGTACTGTGCAATTCGTATGTCGGCGCTTTCCGCAGGAAAGCCCACGGCCATACCTAACGCTTTCTGCGTCATACCCCGCAGAATACGAAAATGCCGGATTCTTTTTCCTGTATTCAGTAGTTCCGTCATTTGTTATCGCTCCTTTGCTCGCTCCTTTCGTTTGGTAATGGGAAGTCCGAGCCGCATACATAGAAAATCGTTGTAATCCTTGCCCTGCGGGGGCGGCTTGCTCTCCACCTCAACCGCATACTTTTTCGGCAGCAGGGTTTTGATGGTTTCGGTGGCTTGTTTGCCCGTCAGGTCGTTATCCAACCGCAAAATCACCTTGCAGATATGCGGGTGTTCTTCCAGATACCGTACAAGGGCGGCGGGCAGGGTGCTTTCTGAAATGTTCTTTTTCGGACGGTAAACACCGGCAAGAGAGAGCAGGTGATCGCTTCGCCAGTCTTTGCCGTACAGTTTCAAAAGCGTTCCATAGGAAAGCAGATCAACCGCCGATTCAAACAAATGCAGCCGGCCGCTTTCTCCTGCTGCGGGAATCCCAAAAGAATAATGCTTGTCGCTTCCGGTGGCGTCTCCGATGAAATCCGAGCCTATCCCACGCAGGTTTGCATAGCGGGCTTTGCCGTCCTTATCCATACCGATAAACACAACGTTGTGATGAGGATAGCTTTCATACAGCCGTCCCGTGCTGATACAAAAATCTATCAGATCATAGTCGATACCTCGGTGGTGCAGATATTCGACGGCGTGGGTGTCACACCGGCTGACCTGCGGCAATAGCAAAACTTTCGGCTTTTCTTCCTTTGGGGCAGGTTCATAGATGGGCGGCGAAACCGCCGTGCTTCCCATAATTGTCTCGACCGCCTCCGTAAACGGCATTTCTTTTACCTTGATAAGATAATCAAGGGCAGAGTAGCCGCCAATCCCACGGGAAAACCAGCACCATTTTCCGTTGGAGATTTTCAAGCTGTCGTGTTCACGGGTGCAGTAGGTGTTGCCGCCGAAATGAACAAGCTCCTGCGGCTCATAGTTTTTAAGGTAGGTCAGCAAGTCCATTGCACGGGCTTTTTCCACGACTTCCGGCGGGATATATGGCATACATTTTCACCTCCATTCTGAAATAAAAAAAGCCGAGGGGCTTTCAAAATGAAAACCTCTCGGCTATGTAAAGAAATTCAGATATGGAAAAACGGCACGGAAAATCCCGTGCCGCCGCCGATCAAAATGCTCCGACCTTTTTCAGATAGGAAATGCAGTCAGTATGTCCCCTGAAATAGATGTGCTCCCGTTCCATACTTTCGAGCCGGAATTGAAGCCTGAAATAATTTGCCAAAACTTCGTGTTCTTCGGACGATAGGGTGAACCCGCCCGCACCCTCTATAACCTTTTGGATAAAGGGATTTTTTGCTTTCAAGTCGGATATGCTTTGGTACAGAGAGTAGTATTCCTCATTGCTTTTTCGCAAATCAACCGTTATATCGTTTTCGATTTCTTCAAAGGAATCCGCTATACGTCCGGCTAAATCAAGATATGAACTGTTTTCGCTCATAAAATCACTTCCTCGCTTTTTTATTATACTATACCCAACAGGCGAAACAATATCAAAGGTACGAAACCGCTTGCTTCCCCATACACCGCCAGAATTACGTTTTATTTTTAGAAAAATGAACCATACCCGTATAATACGGATATAAATTATTATAATGCACCCTGCCCGTGGTTACAATATATTTGGCTAATTTCTTAAAGCAAAGGGGGTGCAGTATGGAACTTGATTACAAAGCAATAGGCAAGCGTATCAAGATCGCCCGCATTAAAGCCGATTTAACCCAAGAAAAACTTTCTGAAATGGTAGGCGTTTCGCCCACGCATTTAAGCAATATTGAAACAGGGACAACAAGGGTCAGCCTGAACACTATTATCAACATTGCCAATGCTTTGCATATAACAAGTGACGACCTGCTTTGCGATAATGTGGTAAAGGCAAAGGTTCAGTTTGAAAAGGATATTGCGCTCATATTAGAGGACTGCGATGAGTATGAGATTCGCATAATCCGTGATATGGCGGCGGCAACAAAAGAAACGCTGCGCCGTGACGCTCATCTCCGCAAGCTCGCCGATCAATAAAATCATACTCTATTAAAATGTAAGGGGCAAGTCTGAAAAGACCTGCCCCTTTATCAACGGGCAACATCTTTGTTTACTTCGGCTTTAGAGGGTGTGGGGCGGGTACAAACATTCGGGCTTTGAATACGGTATTCTTCGGGTATGTTCTCGATATTTCCGTCGTAGACTTCAACAAAACTGCTGCTATCCATACGGATATACCCTGTGTCGGTAAATGCTCCGGTTTCACTCATATAAATATCTTCGCCAAATCCATAGTAGTCAATATAATCGGCAAGAGGCCCCATACGGCTTGTATCATAACAGCCGCTTTTTTCGGCCCAATAATAGCCGAGATCATATTCGTCTGATATTCCCGGCAAAAAATCGAAACAATCCAGATTTTCGGTTAGATTGATTAAGTCTTTTACACTGTCAGCACATTCGCCCAAATCAAAAACCGCTTGCCAAAACTCCGTATTCTCATTTAGTGTTATCAGCTTTCCGGCAAGATAATTCAGCTCGCTCAAACTTTCATATTCTCCGCAAAGGTCATAAAGATTTGGAATATGAAACTCATAATCGCTGATAAACCATTCTTCATAGCGGCGGCCTATGCCGATTCTCTTAAATACCTCCTGCATTTCGTCATTAGTAATGGGAAATTTGACCCATTCGCCGACGAGCTCCCCCTCGTTATACTTTCCGAGGTTTGTTACAAAGGCTTCAAAGGCACAATCTCTTGAATCAGATAAGTTATTCATCGTCCCGCCTCCTTATCGTTCTTTTGCGGTTTCTTGTCGCTGGCGTGGAATCGGGAACCCGTACACTTTGGCAATATCATCGCCGAGCCTACGGGTCACTCGCACAATATCCGCACGGGTGGCCTTGCCATAATAGATTTTTTCTTTCAGGTTGTCGATCTGTGTTTCTGAAATACCGTCTTTATAAACACGGTAGAGATAGTGGTTTGTCCCGTCGTGATGGATAGCGTCGCAGCGAAAATCGCCGTTTCTGTCTACAAACCAAGTTACATAGTCCGTGTCCGAATACAGGCAGTCACGGATATTGCCGCTTTGGATTTCCTTATATCCCATACGTCGGCCGTTCCAAAGCCCCAAGTCCCCGACAACGAGAATGGGGCGGGATAGCTGAATATCCAGATTGCTTCGCTCATCGTCCAGATAGTCGCCATTGATTTCATACATCAGAGCAATCGGATAGTTCCGGGTATTGTTCCTCCAAATCGTCTTTCCAGTCGTCATAGTCAAGGTCGTTGCTCCAAATGACGTGTCTGCCGTCACTCATTGTAATCGCCCTCGCTTTCCGTCATCAAATATTGCCCGAACTCGGTAAATGCGTACCAGTTCGTGCGGTCAAAGCGGCTTTCGTTGAAATGTCCCTTAACAAGAACACGCCCTTTTATCAACCGCTTCAGCGCATAACGGATTTCGTCATAGGAAAGGTACGGAAAGAACCCCGTCAACATCTGCACCGAGCAGCGAAACCAAACCTTGCCTTCGTGTAACTGCGGCTGATAAAAGGGAGTGTTCTTGTTATGCTCTTGCCCTCGATACATTCCCAAATGAACGCCGCAAGCACGGCAGCATTGATACCGTACTTCTGCGCTATGTCAGAATGGAAATAGTGAACCATAGTCGAATCCTCCTTATCTTTTTTTCGGGTATGTAAAGAGGGCGGCTGCATTGGCCGCCCTCGGTCGTTATTTTTTACGGCTTCTGATCTTCAGAAAAATCAAAGCGCCTATAATGAAAACGACCAAGCCGATAGCAACGATTGTTTTCACGTCCATTATTCAGCGTCCTCCTTTTTAGATTTTTTCTTCAAGCCGATCACACCGAGAACCGCAGCGCCGGCCGCAGAAACGCCGAGCAGGGAGAGCCAAAGGGCAGGATTCCTGTCGTCGCCTGTTTTCGGAGTGTCTCGGAGTTCGTTGTGCATTTCTACTGTGGTAACAGCGCCCTCAAATACGCTGGCTGTCTTATCCGCAGGGAGTACATAGGCGGCAGAAGCCCCGTCCGAAACTTCGGATACGGTGTAATCGCCAATGCGGAGATTTTCAATGAAGATTTCCCCGTTTTCATCGGTAACAAAGACCTCGGTATAACCATTTGAGCCGGTCACTCGGAACGAAAAACCCTCCACCTTGCCGTCCGAGGAAGTCTTGACGATTTTCAGAGAGCCGACCTGCGGGGTGTTGACAAATCCCTTGCCCGCTTCATTTTCGACGGTGACGGTCTTGCCGTGTTCGGTGATTTCAAAATAATAGGCGTTCTCGTCCAGATAGAAGCCCTCCGGCGCTTGCTGTTCTTTTACAAAATAGCCGCCGTAGGTGAGGTCGTGCATTTCATAAACGCCTGTGCTGACTTCGGAGAGTTCGCCGATTTTTTCGTCGTTCTCGTCAAAAGCCTTATCGCCATTACTGTCACGGTAGACGGCAAACTTTGCGCCCGTCAGTTTGTTTTCGGGATAGTCCTTGTCGGTTTTGGTGAGCTGCACATTCCCTCGAATCAGCGTGTTTTCGATTTCCACCTCAATGATGGCGCCGTCCTTATCAATAGTGACGGCAAAGGATTCTTCCGAAAGCACAAAGCCGGTCGGGGCTTCGATTTCACGCACGACCCAGTTTCCGTAAGGCACATTTGCAAACGAAAAGCTGCCGTCCTCGGCAGAGATGGCGGTCATAATCGCATTTTCGGTGATGAACTCGGTGCAATCCGGTTTGAAAAGGCCGATGACAGCGCCGCCGAGGGCGCTTCCGTTCTCGTCTTTTTTCAGCCCGTGAATTTCACCGTAAATCAGATCGTTGCTGATTGCTGCGCCGTCATTTGCTTTGATTTCCACAATGGCGGTGTCCTGTCCCATATAAGAGAACTCAAACGGGTACTTTTCGTCGGAGAGGATATAGTGCTCGTCGGTAGAAAGCTCCTTGAAATAAAAACTGCCAAACGGCAGGTCGGTCTTGCAAACGGCGTGGCCGCTTTCATCTACGGAGAGGATTTCAAGCAGCCCGTCCGCAGGAATAACCGAGCCGTCTGCTGCGGTCACATCTTCGGCGGCAAACAAGCCAAAGGTAACGGCGGTAATCTCGCCGTTTGCGCCGATACCGAACTGTTCATTTTGCTCTAAAATCTTGTCGAGGGTAACGGTTGCTTTCTGTCGCTCATTATAGAAGCTGGCGTCTGTTTCGGTAATCTCGATTTCCTGTCCCGCATAGGTGAGTTCTGCGGTGTGGACTTCTCCATTCAGAACCATTCCATAGGGAGCAGTAATTTCACGGATTTCATATTTTCCAAGATAAAGCGGTTTGCTCTCGGCAAGCCCTGTGTCGTCCGTCGTTATAGTGTCAACCACTTCGCCGGCAGTATAGCGCAGCGTACCGTCCAGCGTGTAAATATCCTCGGCGGCAGTAATTTCATAAACTGCGCCCGCAAGCCCCTGTACGGAATAGACGGGTTGATATACGCCCTCGCTTTCCGCAACAGAAGAAAATACCTCGCCGGTCTTGCTGATCTTGATAATGCCTTTCTGTGCAACGTTTTCCTTGATAACCTCAATCACGGCAATACCGCCCTCGTCGGTAGAAGCGTCCTGAACCACATCAAAATACACCGGCTCGCTGTTCACAACGTACCCGTAGGGAGCATAGACCTCGACCAGCGAATACCCCGTGCCGTATTCCAGCTTTTCGGGAGTGATTAACCAGCCCTCGTCATTGGTATAAAAGGTGTCGATGGTAACAGGTTCCGGATAGGTGAAACTCTGCGTAATCAATGTTCCGTCCGGGCGGTAAAGCTGAAAGCCTGCTCCTGCATAGGGAATAATTTTGCCGGTTTCGGCGTCCACTTTAATGATCTTGATATACGATTCAAAATTAGCATTATTGGCAAGGTAGCGGTAAACCTCACCGTTCTTGGCGATATACACATCAAAATCGGGCAGAAGTTCACGACCGTCCCAACCTTTTACTTGATGGACGGTATAAATACCATATGGCAAATCCTTTGTTTCAGCAAAGCCGTTTTCATCGCAGATGAGATAATCACGCTCGGTATCTTTGGCGGCGTCGTAGCTGCTCGCCGCTTTCAAAAATACCTCAAATTCGGCTCCGGCCTCCGGCGTTTCAAGGCCGGTGTCGCCGTCATCGGTGTGCTTAATCAGGGCAATTCTGCCTTTGATGATTTGTTCGCCTACATCGCTTGCGATGGCGTTGTATTCCACGGTGTAGTTTTTGGCTTCGGCGCCGATGTGGTAGACGGATTCATCAAGTAGATAGCCCTCGCTTGGCTCAATTTCACGCAGCGACCAGTCATCGCCGCAGACATAATATTTCGTCACGAACTGTCCGTTCTCATTAGTGGTGTAGGTGTCGATAAGCTGTTCGCCTTTATAAATCCCGTAGGTGGCTCCTGCAAGAGAAGCGTCGCCCTGCGGCGTGCCGGTTTCATTGTCGCTTTTGGTGACGGTGAGATTCCATTTTTTCAAAACATTGTGAAAGCTCTTATTGGTAACGGTGTTCCACTCGACCGCCGCTGTCTGATTTTCAGGAACGACGTAGCGGATAGCGGTATCAACTTCTTCCAGAACATAGCCCGTACCGATCAGCACATCGTCAAAACGGGCAACGCCTGAACTGTCGGTCACGGCGTATACACGGATTTTCTCGCCGTAATGGGAGCGCAGCGACGCAATGATCTCCTTTGCTTCATTGGTTCGGCTGTCAACCATAGTAAAAAGAATACCGTCGATTTTCAGCTTGGGGTTGATCTGTCGCTTTACTTTGGAAATAGACTGCATAAGCAAATCAAGACCCTTTGCCGATAGGAACGACGGCTGCGACGGAATAATAACGCTGTCGGCTGCGGCCAACGAATTGATAGGCATCATTCCGAGAGAGGGCATACAGTCAATGAGGATATAGTCGTAATGGGGCTTTACCGCATTGATATATGTCCGCAATACGCTTTCACGGCTCATAGCGTTTATGAGCCGGATTTCCATACCCGACAATTCAATGTTTGCAGGCAGCAGATCAACGCCCTCGCCGTGGTGCAGAATACCGCGACCGTCAGCAATCGGGGTGTCGTCAATTACGTCCTGCATAATATCCGCAAGCGTAACGGGCAGTTCGTCTGGTTTGGCATAACCGAGGGAAAGCGTCAAAGAAGCCTGTGCGTCTGCGTCGATCAGCAGAACCCTTTTGTTCTCCTGCGCCAGCCCGATACCGAGATTTGCGGTCGTCGTTGTCTTGCCCACGCCGCCCTTTTGGTTTGTCACCGCGATAACTTTGCAATTCGCCATTTGGGTTTTCCTCCTTTACATAGATTTAGCCGCCTGCGGCGATGGCAGACGGCTATGTACGGGTATGAAAAAGCCGCTTGTTCCATTACAGAACAAACGGTCTTTTCGGATAGTCATATGTAGTTTTATCTTCTGACCGGAGCATTGGCAACCTTTACGATCAGCTCATCTACACAGTCGGTATATCTGTCTTGACGAAGTAAAGCATTTTTCAAGCGTACCAAACTTTCAATAACAATGCGGGTTTGCTCATAGTCAAGATAGAGGTAATATTTTTTGTTTCGCATAAGATAAAACATTGATTCGTCTAATCAATTCTTCTGTTTTTCCTGCAAACATACATCCACATATAACTTCTATATATCCTTCTCGATATTGGTGATACATTCTTTCTTCTCCTAACCTCTTACATCTCTTACACCCGCACTACTTCCATCAGGACCAATAGGTGCTAAATCTGTAAATCTACTAAAATTCTTTTCAAAAGCAAGGTTAACTTCACCTGTTGCTCCATTTCTGTGTTTAGCGATAATAATTTCTGTTAAACCATTATCTTCCTCTTCTTTTCCTTCACTTGCTTTATAATATCCTTCTCGATAAATAAAGGTAACGATATCGGCATCTTGTTCGATGGCTCCTGATTCACGCAAGTCAGACATCATTGGACGTTTATTTGGTCTTTGTTCAACTGAACGTGATAACTGTGATAAAGCAATAACAGGAACATCTAATTCTCTGGCCAACATTTTTAATTGTCTTGAAATATCTGAGACTTCTTGTTGTCTTGATTCTCGATTATTGGAACTTCCAGTAATTAATTGAAGATAATCGATAACAATTAATTTTAAACCATGTTCTTGCTTTAATTTTCGACATTTAGCGACAATTTCATTGATTTTAACTCCTGGCGTATCATCTATGTATAAATTACATTTACTGACTCTTTCAGCTGCCGCATAGTATTTATTTGCATTTGTTTTCAAGATTTCACCTGTTCTCATGGTAGAACCTTCAATTCCACCCATGGAACAAATAATTCTTTGTACTAATTGACTCGCAGGCATTTCTAATGAAAAAATAGCTACTGGATCTTCTGATTTAAAAGCAACATTATGAGCAATATTTAAGGCAAAAGCTGTTTTCCCCATTGCTGGACGTGCCGCTAAAATAATCAAGTCTCCTTTTTGAAGTCCTGATGTTATTTTATCCAAATCTCTAAAATTTGTACGAATACCTGAAATATTACCATCAATACTTTGTAATTTATTTAAACGATCCGTTACTTCTCTAATAACTTTTTTTACGTCAACAAACTCTCCAGCATTACGATCTCTCGTAATGGCCAACATTGTTTTTTCACTTTCATCAATAAAACCATCAATATCTTCAATATCTCCAAAAGCATTTTCAGCTATTTTTGTTGTTTCATTGATGATTTTTCTTAAAATCGATTTATTATGAATAATCTTTAAATAATATTCACTATGAGCTAAAGTTGGAACTGAATCACTTAATTGTCTTAAGTATTCTACTCCACCTACTTTATCTAATTGGCTATGATCTAATAGATAAGAAGTAATCGTTGTAACATCAACAGGTATATTTTGTCTCGAAAGTTCACTCATTGCATTGAATAATACTTTATGTGATTCTTCATAAAAATATCTTGGCAAGCTTCTTTTGATATAAGCATAGATCCCAGTAAAGAACGTTCTGCCTCTAAATCATGTGGGAAAACTCTTGGCATAAATCTCCCTCCTATTTTTCAGATAAGTGAACTCTAATAGTAGCGATAACTCCTTTATATAGTTCAACTTTTAAGTTTGAATATCCTAATGCTCCAATTGGATGTGCATTGATAAATTTTCTTTTATCGACTCTAATATCATATTTTTCTCT
>OHZI01000274.1_pt1 | contig 16147 bp, 12 predicted proteins | sample 1580511 | NCBI WGS metagenome assembly OHZI01 (sample SAMEA3882508, study PRJEB24775) | human gut metagenome | biome: human-associated habitat; feature: intestine environment; material: feces | place: Netherlands | collected 2009/2010
TCCCTGATGGCAGGATATGAATATATGGATATTCCGGGAATTGATCTGCTGGGAGAAAAACTGATTGGAGCCATTTTAGTGGGAACCGGATTGCCCCAGTTGGGAAATGAGAGGGAAATTCTTCGTTCTTTTTACACAGAAAATGGGGAAAATGGATTTGATTACGCCTATAGGTATCCTGGCATGAATAAGGTTCTGCAGGCTGCTGGAAGAGTAATCCGCACAAGGGAGGATCATGGTGTTATTCTCCTTTTGGATGAACGGTTCCGGCAGAGAGAATACAGCAATCTTTTTCCGGTGGAGTGGAATGACAGGAAAACGTGTACATTGTCAAATGTGGAAGCACAGCTGCAAAAATTTTGGGAGAGTATTCCGGACAAAATCTCTCACAAATTGTGACGTACATCCTGCAGAAAGTCTTTTCAAACACATTCCAGAGCCTGTAAAAATGTTATGGAAAACAAAGAGGTTGCATACAAAGCAGAAACAGGTTATACTGCCCTTATTAAAAGGAGAATAACATGAAAAAAGGCAAAAAAACCAGATGGCTGTATAAAGCAGCTGGAATGGCAGTCCTTTTGGGGGCAGCATTTTGGTGCAGCAACAGCGGGCTCCTGTTATGGAAGCCTGAAGTTCTGACTGTATTGGCGGAATCAGAAAGTGGCGGCAGCCTGTCATCTGTTACAGAGGAAGCTAAGATACTTCCTATTCCCAACAGTGATGGCAAATATATGTTGAAAAGTGACGGCTTTTACTGTCTGAATGAAGATGGTTCAGGAGACTGCGTTCAGGCTATACATTATTTCGACCATTTTGTTGTAGATGGAACAGTGTTTAATGGATATTATTATCACGACGAGACAGGAAAATTTAAAGCTTCTGAAGCACATCTTACAGCCATTTCACAGGAAGCACTCCCGAAAGCAGAAGATGGAACTGTGGAAGCAGGATGGACTTCGGGGATTTATGTGGTAAATAACCTTGGAAGGCTTTCCGGTACCGGAAGAGTTTGTATTCTAAAAGAAGAGATTGGACAGATAAAACTAGATGGCGGGTATTACGTTGACAGAAATGGAAGAGTGTGTCAGGAAGGTGGCATTTATTATATCCAGGAAATGAATGTGGGAGAAAAGAGATTTTCCGGGTATTATTATTTTGATGAATCAAGCGGCGTATTAGTGGAAGAAGCTGGTACTACACCAGAGGGCTTGACAATCCAAAAAGATGGCAGTATCAAGGAATTGACGGATCCGGGGATCAAGAATCTGAAGAAAGCTGTGAAGGAATTTACGGAAAATTTGGAAGGGGACTGGAGCGTCTATGTGAAAGATCTGAAGAGCGGAGAGAAGTTCTCCATCAATGATAAAGCCATATCTTCTGCAAGTCTGATAAAAGCATTTACAATGGCTGCAAGTTATGAAAATATGGAAAAAATCAGGATAGCTGAGGGGATACTTCTGAAAGCAGATTCAGCTAGTCAGACTGTGACAGACAAGCTGTTTCGGCTTATGGAGAATATGGTAACCTACAGTGACAATGAGTCTTTTAATGAAATGGTAAGGCTTCAGACTGCTTCCAATCAATTCAATGCAGGTGCACGTGTAATTAACCGGTATCTTAGGGAACAGGGTTATAAAGAGACAGCTGTGCTTCATACGCTTGCGCCTTCGAATACAGATCCGGAAGGGCTTGGCAGCAGTAATATGACCTCTGTGGAGGATTGTGGCACTTTGCTAGAGAAGATTTACCGAAGAGAATGTGTAAGTCCGGAGGATTCTGACCAGATGCTGTCTTTGCTTCTGAATCAGGATACCAGAACAAAGATTCCTGGCGGGCTCAAGGAATCTGTTCAGGTAGCGAATAAAACTGGTGAAAATGATAAAAGCCAGCACGATATTGGAATTGTCTATGGAGCCAGAACGGATTATATTCTATGCGTAATGTCTGAGAATGCAGGAAAGGAAGCAGATGCTGTTTCCAATATTCAAAGGATTTCTGCGATGGTTTATTATTATTTGAATTAGAGCATGTTTGAAAAAGGCTTTCTGCAAGATGTGCGTCACAATTTGTGGGAGATTTCGCCCGGATGAGGGTGCTGTAGCGGGCTACTGCAACCGAATTCGGGTGAAATCTCCCACAAAGTGGGGCGTGCAGATTGCGGGAATGATTTTTTAAACACGCCCTAAGACTGTGCAGCAAACATTATTTATGTAATAGGAAAATCCTGCAAGGCAGAATCCGTTCCAGACTTGTACAAAAAAATTACTTTCCAGATTCGTACAAAAAAATTGCTTGACACTAATAAAATTTTGCGATAGCATGAAGACAATAAAAGAAAAATTGAAAGGAGATTTACACCATGAAAGTAGTTTATACAGAGAAGGCACCAGCAGCAATCGGACCATACTCCCAGGCAATGATCTTAAATGGAGTATTATTCACATCTGGACAGATTCCGGTAAATCCTGCAACAGGCGAGATCAACGGAAATACCATTGAGACTCAGGCAGAGCAGGTTATGAAGAATCTTGGCGAAGTACTGAAAGAAGCAGGAAGTAGCTTTGAGAAGGCAGTTAAGACAACATGCTTCCTTGCTGATATGGGAGATTTTGCCAAGTTTAATGAAGTATATGCGAAATACTTTGTAAACAAACCAGCACGTTCCTGTGTTGCTGTGAAAACTCTTCCGAAGAATGTTCTTTGCGAAGTTGAGGTAATCGCAGAAGTTTAATAGTACTGTCCACAGGAAAATGTGTCAAATGTTTTTGTATTTAAAGATATGCAAATATTTAGAATATATATTGTCAGGCCTTCTGGGGTTCACCCGGGAGGCCTTTGTCATAAATAAAAATTGTGCAGAATTCTGTTGCAACGCAGTCTGGAATGTCAGACAGAAATCCCTGGCATATTAAACTGTTGACGGATTGCTTTTTAGTTGGAAATCATGTATAATAGCTAACGATAGCATGGGGATTTTTTGCTATGCAGGAAAATCCCTTTCAAGAAGAAAGGCAGGGACGAAATGTGGATAATCTTATGAAAGTGGGAATGGGATATGATGTACACAGACTGACAGAGAACCGGAATCTGATCCTTGGCGGTGTGAAGATACCGTGGGAGAAAGGCCTGCTGGGACATTCAGATGCAGATGTACTGATCCATGCAGTTATGGATGCACTTCTGGGAGCTGCTGCACTGGGCGATATCGGAAAACATTTTCCGGATACAGACCCTGCATATAAAGGAATTTCCAGTATTCTGCTGCTGGAACATGTGACGAAGCTTTTGAGAGAGCACCATTATGAGATCGGAAATATAGATGCAACGATCATTGCACAGAAACCAAAGATGGCACCTCATATTCCACAGATGAGAGCCAATATGGCAAAAGCAATGGGAATCAATGAGTCTCAGCTGAACATTAAGGCCACTACAGAGGAAAAACTGGGATTTACGGGAAGAGAAGAAGGAATTGCATCTCAGGCGATCTGTCTTCTTAATGAAAGAAAAGAGAGTTAATGATAGAGAAAACTGGAGGAATAAAACATGAAACTTTTTAACACACTGACACGTAGAAAAGAAGAATTCGTACCTCTTGAAGAGGGAAAAGTTCGTATGTATGTCTGCGGTCCGACTGTATACAACCTGATCCATATCGGAAATGCACGTCCGATGATCATCTTCGATACCGTACGCCGATATATGGAATACAAAGGATATGAAGTAAACTATGTTTCCAATTTTACAGACGTAGATGACAAGATCATCAAGAAAGCAATCGAAGAGGGCGTAAGCGCACAGGAAATTTCCGAGCGTTATATTGCAGAGTGTAAGAAAGATATGGATGGCATGAATGTAAAACCTGCCACAACCAATCCACAGGCAACCCAGGAAATCAACGGAATGATCAGTATGATCCAGACTCTGGTTGATAAGGGATATGCTTATCCGGCAGCAGACGGTACTGTTTATTTCAGAGTTAAGAAGTTCAAAGAATATGGCAAACTTTCGCACAAGAACTTGGATGATCTGCAGTCCGGCTTCCGTTCTCTGCAGGTGTCCGGTGAAGACCAGAAAGAAGATCCACTGGATTTCGTTCTCTGGAAACCGAAGAAAGAGGGAGAACCGTCATGGCCTTCACCATGGTGTGACGGACGTCCAGGATGGCATATTGAGTGTTCTGTTATGGCGAAAAAATACCTTGGTGATGAGATTGATATCCATGCAGGCGGAGAAGACCTGATCTTTCCTCACCATGAGAACGAGATCGCACAGAGTGAATGCTGCAACGACAAAATCTTTGCAAAATACTGGATGCACAATGCATTCTTAAATATTGATAACAGAAAAATGTCCAAGTCTCTTGGAAACTTCCGTACTGTTCGTGAAATCAGTGAACAGTATGACCTGCAGGTGCTTCGTTTCTTCATGCTGAACGCACATTACAGAAGTCCGCTGAATTTCAGCGCAGATCTGATGGAAGCTGCAAAGAATGCATTAGAACGTATCACAGATGCAGCAGCAAACTTAAAGGACAGAAAAGCAGCAGCACAGACAGAAACTGCAACAGATGCAGAGAAAGAACTGCTTGCACAGGCACAGGAATTCGTAAAGAAATTTGAAGAAGCTATGGATGATGATTTCAACACAGCAGATGCACTGGCAGCAATCTTTGAACTGGTTAAATTTGCAAATACAAATGTATCAGAGGCAAGTTCCGCAGAATTTGCAGGAGCACTTCTTGACACAATGGTGAAATTATGCGATGTACTTGGTCTGAAGGCTGTGAAAACAGAAGAAATCCTTGATAAAGAAATCGAAGACCTGATCGCAGAGCGTCAGGAAGCAAGAAAAGCAAAGAATTTCGCAAGAGCAGATGAGATCAGAGATGAGCTTCTGGCTAAGGGAATCATCCTTAAGGATACCCGCGAGGGAGTAAAATGGAAGCGAGCTTGAATAATATGAGTGAGATAAAAGGGCTTAATGAAGAGAGTTTAAGTAGTTTGAAAGGTTTGCTTAATCAGGTATTTCATTTGGAGGATAAAGACTTACGCACCTATTCTCCGCTGACATTGGCGTATATCGGAGATGGCGTCTATGAACTGGTGATCCGCACGATCCTTGTAAAAAAAGGCAACTGTCCGGTAAACCAGCTTCACAGAAAAGCCAGCAGTCTGGTTAAGGCAGGAACTCAGTCTTCCATGATGGAAGTAATCGAGCCCATGCTTACAGAGGAGGAACACAGCGTTTACAGAAGAGGAAGGAATGCTCATTCTCCTACAATGGCTAAACATGCAACCATGGCAGACTACCGCAGGGCAACAGGGTTTGAAGCTCTGATGGGCTATTTATATTTAAAAGATGATTTCAGCAGGATCATAGAACTGGTCCGTGCAGGGATTGGAGAGGATAAGATATGAGTGAACAGATAGAAGGACGCAATGCGGTTCTGGAAGCGTTTCGTTCCGGCAAATGTGTAGATAAGCTTTTTATTCTGGACGGATGCCAGGACGGACCGGTCCGCACTATTGCCAGAGAGGCAAGAAAAAAAGATACGATTATTAACTATGTGGCAAAAGAACGTCTGGATCAGTTAAGCGAGACAGGCGCACATCAGGGCGTAATCGCTCAGGTGGCAGCCTATGAATATGCAAGTGTAGAAGATATTCTTGCGAAGGCAAGGGAAAAAGGAGAAGATCCCTTTATCTTTATCCTGGATAATATTGAGGATCCTCATAATCTTGGTGCGATCATCCGTACAGCAAACCTTGCAGGTGCACATGGGGTGATTATTCCCAAGAGAAGAGCAGTTGGCCTGACTTCCACAGTTGCCAAGACTTCAGCAGGTGCATTAAACTATACACCTGTTGCAAAAGTTACCAATCTGGGACATACCATCGATGAACTGAAAGAACAGGGCATGTGGTTTGTATGTGCAGATATGGGCGGTGAAACCATGTACAATCTTAACCTGACAGGTCCGATCGGCGTAGTGATCGGCAATGAAGGTGAAGGTGTAAGCAGACTGATCCGTGAGAAGTGTGATTTCGTGGCATCTATTCCTATGAAGGGTGACATTGATTCCCTCAATGCATCTGTGGCAGCCGGAGTACTTGGATATGAGATTGTACGTCAGAGACTGCAGAAGAAATAAGTTTATCTCAGTCTGAGATAAAGGCTTCGTGAGGATGTGCAGCGATTATTAAGAGGAATTTTTGCAGCAGAAAATTATTCCACAATATTGTTATGCTATAAGAAGCCCTCTGGGCGAATGATAGAGATTTTCAGAAAAACGGAAGGGTTAAATTGATGAAACAGTATGACGGAATTAAAGATGAAGAATTAATTTCCCGTTTCAAAAACGGGGAATCAGAAATCCTCGACTATCTGATGGAAAAATACAAGAACATGGTCCGCAAGAAAGCAAGGACCATGTTCCTGATAGGCGGGGAGAACGATGACCTGATACAGGAAGGCATGATCGGACTGTTTAAGGCAGTCCGCGATTACCAGCCGGACAGGGATGCTGCATTCCAGACCTTTGCCAGTATATGTGTGGACAGACAGATCTACAACGCCATCCAGAGTTCCAACAGGCAGAAGCACCAGCCACTGAATTCCTATATTTCCCTCAGCGAACAGGATGGGGAAAATGAAGAACATCTTGGAGATAATTGGGGAGAGAACCCGGAGTCTATCATTATTGACCAGGAGAATGTCCAGGATCTGGAGCAGGAGATAACAGCAACGTTAAGTCCAATGGAGAACCAGGTTCTTGAATATTATCTGGCAGGAAACGGATACGGAGAGATTGCCCGGATCATGGGAAAAACACCCAAATCCATAGATAATGCATTACAGCGTATCCGAATCAAGATCAGAGAGCAGTTGGAGCAATATCAAAAATAGAAAGATATCTGTATAAAACCCAAAAATAAAAATCAAAAAGTTAAAAATAGGGATTGACAATACAAACAAGTTCTGATAGTATATTTAAATGTGAGCGGTAAATCCGACACAATGCTGATGTGGCTCAGAGGTAGAGCACTTCCTTGGTAAGGAAGGGGTCACGGGTTCAATTCCCGTCATCAGCTTATAAAAAAATCCCCGAAGCTCAAGATTTTCCAGTAAAATCAAAGGCTTCGGGGTTTTTTTGTACTTCATTTTTTCAAATCAGATCTATGTTTTGAAAGGTAGTTTTCCCAAAAATCTTCCAAGAATTTCCCAATTTAGTTATTTTATATATTGAATGCCACAGACATAAAGCCTGTGGCATTCAATGTATATGAGGAAAAGCATATGCGACGTCAATTCTGTGCACATGAATAATTTTTAGTCGGAACTGAGTGTACCCCAACACATAGTTGAAATACAACAGCTCCTTTTGATGATATTATAGTAACACTTAATTGTGTCCTAAATATAGCCATGTGATAAATATTTTCTTAAATTTGGTAAATATCTACAAACAAACTCTTAATCCGGCAGAAATATTCTATATTTCAACAATATATTTCTCGTATGCATTGATAACAGTAGTTTCTCCCACCTTGTCAAGCCTGACAAACTGCCTGCCGTAACTCATATGAACATGTCCATGCACAAAATACCTTGGCTTATACTGCTCAATAAGCCTGTTAAACACATCAAAGCCTGTATGACATACATCCTCACCATCATGCAGTCCCTTTGCCGGCGAATGTGTGACAAGCACATCAAAGCCGTTTTTACGTTTAAGCTTCCACCACAGCTTCTTAACACGCTTTGTCATCTCCTTCTGAGTATACTGATTTTTTCCCGGTTTATAGCGGTTTGAGCCTCCCAGGCCAAGGAACCGTACACCTTCATATTCGTAAATCTCATCCTCAATGCATATGCAGCCTTCCGGCGGCTTTACATTGTATTTGTCATCGTGATTGCCATGCACATACAAAAGAGGGACTCCAACCATCGTTGTCAAAAAGGACAGATAGCTCGGGTTTAAGTCTCCACATGATACAATAACATCAATTCCTTTAAAATCCTCTTTCTTAAAGTATTCCCAGTACATTTTCGACTCTTCATCAGCTAAGAATAGTATCTTCATTACAGTTTATTTCCCTCTACACCCTTTAGTTCAACCACCATCTTTGCATTGTCAATAAACTCACTCATAGGTGGGATATTACCCACAATATTATCTACAAGCCAGTCCATTTTCATGATATCAGACGGTTTCATCTCGTGCTCACCTTTGTTTTTAAGCTCGCCCTTCTGGTCATATATATGTCCAAAGAACGGCACAACCTCACCCTTTGTGATATCGCTCTTTAAATGATCCGCAAGCCTTTTCACTCCATAAGGTACATGCTTTGAACAAATCAGGTCAATAACACCGGCAGACATGCCCCACCAGTAATTAAGTGCCTTAACCTGCTCCTGTCCTTCAGCCTTGTAGGAGCCTGCCAGTACGCTCTGCAAAAGTTTCTCATAAAACACTCCCCAGTTCCATATAGGCATGGCGAGATTTAATGTCTGATCACCCTGTATCTTGTACAGACCAAAGTATCTCGATGCATCATTCGGAGTAATAATGTCTTGATCTGATACATAATGCAAATCATTTTCCGTCAGAAATTTATCCCTGTCATAGTCCTTGGTCTTTGACCATGCCAGATACACCTTAGCCCTTGGATTTACGCTTGCCACTCCAAGTGCAAATGCGTTGATATTGGCAATCATGCCATATATCGGATAATCGGCAATATACGCAACCCTCTCATTGTCCGTGACAGCTCCTGCTATCATTCCTGCGAGAAACTTTGCCTCATACATACGTCCATAGTATGTTCTGATATAAGGATGAGGCGCATTCAGCGAACAGTTGAGTATATAAACCTCCGGATGCTCAACAGCCACCTTTAAGCTGTTTGGCATCATCTGCGGTCCCACACAAAAAACTATATCGGCACCGGACTTTATGATATCTTCAAGCACCTGCTCCACATTGTTCTCATCTACACCTGCCACATATTCTGTCTCCAGCTTGTCTGGAAAGGTTTCATCAAGATACATACGCCCAAGCTCATGCGAATACAGCCATGCAGATGTCTTTGGCTTTCTCGGATACAAAAATACTACCTTGAGCTTCTTTTGAGTCTGAGGAATAAGATAGTTTAACAGACTCTTTTTTGTCTGTACCTTTTTCGGATCCAGCACCAGATTTATCTTGTGCTTTTCCCCTTCTGCTGCAAACTCCTTCCATGTATTGATGATGTTTTTGTTGTAATCATTCTCAGACATCTCAAGCATGGCATCCATGCCAAAGACCTCCATAAATACTGTAATAGCATCCCCTAGCTTGATGTCCAGCCTGTCACCACCGCGGAAATTATAGACCTTTGAAAAATCAAACATTACCTTGGCAAATTTTTCCTTGGTCTCATCATCCCATCTGCCCTCTTTTCCGACAAGCGAAAGAAGCTTATCCGCATTGCCCAGCTTCGTAAACTCCACCGAGCAAAGCCCCGTGATTTCATTGAACTTCATATACTCATAATAAAGCCTCACATCATAATCATCCGACAGCTTTGGAATCTTTCTGGTCACAATTGCAGGAATCGAAACGGCGTTGAAGTACTTGAGTACACTGACCCTCTTATTGCCCTCAAGCACATAATACCTATTCATGTACTCAAATGCCTTGATTGGATCTCTGATTCCCTCATTCATCTGTGCATCTGACAGATTAGACCACTTCACTGCAAATTCGGTTTCCTCGTCCAATATCGGCATAAAGTTTGCCGCAAATGAATATGTCCTGCCCATGGTGCTTGTTCCTACAACGAAATCCAAAGGCACCTGGACCAGCCCCATATTCTGCTCTGTCTTAATATCTGCCTCTGATAAGATTTCATCAAGTACTGGCAGATAAGGAAACTGTCCTTTAGCTATCCTTGCCCTGTATTCTTTTTTTCCCAGTTTTAATGCTTCTGAATATTCTGTTTCACCCATATTGTAATCTCCTTTTGAAACTATTTTAACATAAATTCAAAAAAATTAAACGTTTCCTTTGATATTTTTAAAACTCTGATATACCGGATGAGTTGTGTAACGTAACAGATATTGTCAAGGTGACATTCAGGCTGACTGTTGGAGATTTAATAGACAATGAGGCAGTTGCAAAGTACAATGAGCTCAAGCTAGATAATATTTACATACAAAACAAGGTCTGTCAGTATAGCTGACAGACCTTGTTTTTATTATATTTTTGTAACTTTTCAGTACCTTCACAGCTGCGCAAGACTCTCAATAGCCTTGTCATCAAGAATAACTTTTGCATGCTCCATAAGAAAAGCCCTTTTGTCAGCCCCTGCAATGATATCATCTGCATACTCATCTGCTATGACAGACATCTTTTCAAGCTCATGCTCATCATAGCCCGATAAATCCATGCTCATAAAGTACTCTCCCTCAAACTTAAAAAGCTGTGAGAATGGCATTGGCAGTCCTTTAATCATCTTTGCAAATCTGACAGCCACATCAAATTTTTCAAAAATGAACATTACAACAGACACCATATCCTGCTTTTTTGCAGTTGTCCTGCCTTTTTTATTTTTCTCATTCTCTGCAGCCTCGGCCGGCAGCGAATTAAGCAGTCCATTAACGATATCTTTAAGATGCTCCATCATGCCCTCAGTAGCAGGATGTTCAGAAAATGTCAGAGAAAGTGTGTGATCCGCCAAAAAATCTGCTCTCACAGTCTTGATTCCCGAATTAAAATCAGTTCCAAACTCTTCTGAAGCCATGTCAAATATCTGGTTCATGAATTCCTGGGTGCGCTCGCCATTGCTCATAATTTCATCCATTGTATATCCCAGATCATATATTTCTTCTTCTGAAATAACACATTTTATAGTGTGTTCACCTATTCTTGAAAACTCCATAACAAGCTTCACCTACTTTCTTTTTAGCTTTTGTCTGATACGGGATAGTGCATTGTCAATTGATTTGTCTGATTTTCCAAGCATACGCGCTATCGATGTATAATTATTTCCTTCCAGATACAATTGTAGCACTTTTTTCTCCATATTACTCAGTTTATTCCACAATTGTTCCTTAAATTCCTTAAATTTTTCCTTCTCTATGAGAAGCTGCTCAGGACTAGCAATATCATCTTGCAGTATTTCTTCAAACTCTGTCCCATCACTGTCACTCTGCGAAAAGGATATATATGTGTTAAGCGGCATATGTTTCTTTCGGTTTGAAGCCTCAAGCGCCGAGCTAAGCTGCCTTGTGATGCATAGCTGTGCAAAGCTGTAGAAAGATGCTTCCTTGTCGCTCTTATAGTCTCTGACCGCTTTAAACAGGCCAATCATGCCCTCCTGAATAAGGTCATCATTCTCACCGCCTATCAGGTAGAGTGCATTCGTCTTTTTACGCACAAGCGGCTTATACTTTTCCAATATATAGTCCATGATTTCATTGTTGTCACCATGGTCATTTTTGTCATTATGAATCCTCATAATAAGCTCTTCATCCGTATATGCGCTGTAATCTTCCACTATATGCTTCCTATTCTATAAATATACAATTCATAATATACACCACTCATCCGCGACATGTAATCTACTTTCCACTCTTAAGTCTCTGTCTGACTATCTCATATGCAAGCACGCCTGTCGCAACCGATGCGTTCAGTGAGTCAATATCGCCCACCATAGGAATAGAAGCTGTCATATCACAGTTTTCCTTTACAAGCTTGCTGACTCCGTCACCCTCATTGCCTATTACAAGACCTATAGGACCTGTGAGGTTTAAGTCATACATGGTAGTGCCACCCATATCAGCACATACAAACCACATGCCCTTTTCCTTAAGCTCCTTTATGGTATTTGAGATATTGGTAACTTTGGCAACAGGTGTATAGTTTATCGCACCTGCAGACGTCTTTGCCACTGTAGGGGTAAGTCCCACTGCACGCCTTTTTGGTATGATGATGCCATGTGCACCCGCCTGATTTGCGGTACGGATTATTGCGCCAAGATTGTGTGGATCCTCTATACCGTCAAGTATGATGATAAAAGGCGGCTCGCCCTTTCTTTCGGCATTTTCCAGTATGTCCGAAACCTCGGCATACTCATATGCTGCTGAAACTGCAATGACACCCTGATGCTTTCCGGTGGTGGACAGCTCGTCAAGACGTTCTTTTTCTACATAATTGATGATGGTATCGTGTTTTTTCGCCTCACGGATGATCGTGCGGATCGGGCCGTCCTGGCTGCTTGCAAGGACGAACAGCTTGTCCACGGTCTTGCCGGAGCGGAACGCCTCGATGACAGCGTTTCTTCCCTCTACCATGCCGCCTGTAAACTCCTCATCCGCCTGCTGTACTTCCTGTTTTCTGTCTCTGTCACGGTAATCTCGTTTCCCCTTAAAGTCACGTTTTTTTCCGTCTCTTCTCTCAAAATTTCTCTTGTCGTTTCTGTTGTTTTCTCTCATATCATTCCTGTTCCGCGGTCCCAAAAGCAGTGGGAACTTTTGCTTTTTCAAAAGCCCCACTGCCCTGCCGCTTCTTTTTTATTTTCTGAATCTTATCTGCTCTCACACTTCGCCAAGTCCTGCCCGGATCAGGTCGATCATCCGCTTGTAATCCCCTTTCAGGTACAGATACCCCATCACAGCCTCAAACCCGGTTGCCCGGCGGTAGTCGATCGTGGACGCATTTTTTGCCTTGGTATAAGATTTCGCATTTCTGCCTCTTTTATAAATCTGTTTTTCCTCTTCGGTAAACAGCGGCTCCAGAATTTCAATCATCGCCGACTGTTTCTCCGCCTTTACAAGCCCTGCCGCATGGCGGTGCAGCTTGTTGACCTGCATATTTGCTTTCCGCACCAGAATCGTGCGGATGACGATCTCATACGCAGCATCCCCGATGTAGGCCAGCGTAAGCGGCGAATACATGCGGATGTCATGCTGTTCCAGTCCGAATACCTCCGAAAGATAATCCTTCTCCCCGAAAACCGCCTCTGGAAAAAGCTCCTCGTTTTCTGTCTCTTTGCCCACTTCCGTCACTTCTGTTCTGTCCTTTCTTTTTTCCTCATCTGACGCAGCTCGCCCTCCAGCTCGAGCACACGGTTCGTAAGCTCCGTATTCTCCTGCTGCAGTACTTTGATATCCTCGAAAATCGGGTCCGGCAGATGAATGTGATCCATGCTTTTTCTCGGAATCCGCACATCATTCTGCTTCACAATGTGCCCCGGCACGCCGACGACGGTACAGTTCGGCGGAACCTCCTCGATCACAACCGATCCGGCTCCGATTTTGGAGTTTTCCCCGATCGTAAACGATCCGATGATCTTCGCACCGGCGCTGACCATAACATTGTCCTTCAGCGTCGGATGACGTTTCCCGGTCTCCTTACCATTACCGCCAAGCGTCACGCCCTGATACAGCGTCACGTTGTCTCCGATAATGGCTGTTTCTCCGATAATCACACCAGAACCATGATCAATAAACAATCCCTTTCCGATCGTCGCACCCGGATGGATTTCGATACCGGTTTTTCTCGCTGCCCGCTGTGAAATCCACCTGGCCAGAAAGTAATGGCCTTTCAGATATAGCTTGTGCGCCCGTCTGTACTTCAGCATAACACGAAATGAAGGATACAGCAAGACTTCCATGGGAGAATGTATCGCCGGATCCCGCTCCTGAATCACCTGAAATTCCTCTTTAAAATACGCGAAAAAACTCATCTTTCCTCTCCTTGCCTCCTGCTGGGACTTTTCCGGATTTTTATTTCTTACCATCATTCTGCATAACAGTAATATTCAAAAACGGAGCTGTTTCATCTCCGATAAAGACGAAATAGCTCCGTGGTTCCACTTTACTTTAAGGGCACACCTGCCCTCTTCTTTTCTTCTGCATAACGTGCAGGACCCGTGCCGGACTACCCACTTTTTCCGCTTCACCCGGCCAGCTTCCGGACGCACTTCAAAAACCCTCGTTTCAGGCAGCTTCCAGCCCCATTTGTCTGCCATTCTCTGTGAAACAATTCTGATTTTCTACTTTTTCCGTTCCAAGCCTTTTTCTGTTTCCGTTTGTTCTAGTTTATGCAAATTTTTCTCGTTTGTCAAGCAAATTTCCGCCGGATCCACTTGCTGATTTCGACCGCCGGAATGACAAGCAGTCCAAGGCCGATCGCCACATCATATTCCAACGCGCTGATCCGCTCAAAACCGAACGCACTCGACAGTACCGGGATGTAAATGACGGCGGATGTGAGGACAAATGAGAGTGCCATCGCGCCCCACAGATACTTGTTCTGATGCTTCATATGGAAAATAGAACCTTTCCGTGATCTCATATTGAAGGAATGGAAAATTTCCACCATGGAGAGTGTCAGAAACGCCATCGACATGCCGTCCGGGCTGTTGACGATTTCCCAGCGGCCGGCTTCCAGATAGTGGCCGATGAAGTAGGACGCCAGCGTCAGCACAGTAATCACGATGCCCTGAAACGCAACATCAAAGCCGAGGCCGTCCGCAAAAATACCATCATCCGCATTTCTCGGCGGGCGTTTCATGATGTCTGCCTCACCGTCCTCCATACCGAGCGCCAGCGCCGGGAAGCAGTCCGTAATCAGGTTGATCCAGAGCAGATGCACCGGATTTAAAATCGTAAAGCCCATCAACGTCGCGCAGAAAATCGACAGCACCTCGGCAAGGTTCGATGCCAGAAGGAACTGAATTGCCTTGCGGATATTATCGTAGATTCGTCTTCCTTCCTCAACCGCTGCGATGATCGTCGCAAAGTTGTCGTCCGCGAGCACCATATCTGCCACGTTTTTCGTCACATCCGTTCCCGTGATGCCCATTCCGATGCCGATATCCGCACGCTTGATCGACGGCGCATCGTTGACTCCGTCTCCTGTCATCGCGGTGATTCTGCCTTTCCGCTTCCACGCATCGACGATCCGCACTTTATGCTCCGGCTGGACGCGTGCGTAAACAGCATATTCCTCGATTCTCCGGTCAAGCTCCTCATCGCTTAACTGGTCAATCTCGGCTCCCGTTACCGCTTTCCAGCCCGCCTCCAGAATACCCAGCTCTTTTGCAATAGCAACCGCTGTGTCTTTGTGGTCACCCGTAATCATCACCGGACGGATGCCTGCACCGCGGCATTCCCGGATCGCATCGACTACTTCCGGCCGCACCGGATCAATCATACCGCAAAGTCCTAAAAAGCAGAGATCCTGCTCCAGAAAGTCCGGCTCCTGGGAGGACGGCATCTGGTTCCACGCTCTTCCTGCTGCCGCCAGCACGCGGAGTGCCTGGTCTGCCATCGCCTTGTTCTGCGACAGGATTTCCTGCCGGAATACTTCTGTCATCGGCTGTTTTCTGCCGTCACGCCAAACGGAGGTGCACCGCTTCAGAATCTCATCCGGTGCGCCTTTTGTGCAGGAAAAATACGTTCCGTCGTTTGCGCGGTGGATCGTTGTCATGCGTTTCCGCATCGAATCAAACGGCGCTTCCCCGACACGCGGATACTGGACGGACAGGCTCTTCTTCGGGCATCCCTCTTTCTGCGCATCGTTGACCAACGCACATTCCGTCGGTTCTCCGACTGCCTCGCCGTTTTCGTCCGGCTCCGCATCGGAGCAGAGTGCCATGACGGATACGAGACGTTTTATATCGCTTCCCTCATGTTTTACCACGGTCATCTTATTCTGGGTCAGCGTTCCTGTCTTATCCGAGCAGATCACCTGCGTACAGCCGAGCGTCTCGACAGCCGTCAGTTTCCGGATCACCGCATTCCGCTTTGACATTTTGGTCACACCGATGGAAAGCACGATTGTGACAACTGCCGCAAGTCCTTCCGGAATTGCCGCTACGGCAAGGCTGACGGCTACCATAAAGGTATTTAAGATGTTCTGCGGCGTCACGCCCTCTTTTAAAATACCGACAATGAAAATCACGGCACAGATGGCGAGCACCATCACGCTTAAGATTTTGCTGAGCTGGTTCAGCCGCTTCTGCAGCGGTGTGCTCTCATCCGCCGACTGCGTCAGAACATGGGCGATTTTTCCCATCTCGGTTTTCATACCCGTTCCGGTGATAACAGCGCGGCCGCGGCCATAGACAACGGTGCTTCCCATATAGACCATGTT
>OHZI01000281.1_pt1 | contig 15993 bp, 14 predicted proteins | sample 1580511 | NCBI WGS metagenome assembly OHZI01 (sample SAMEA3882508, study PRJEB24775) | human gut metagenome | biome: human-associated habitat; feature: intestine environment; material: feces | place: Netherlands | collected 2009/2010
ACTCAGAATCTGTCTGCCTAAAGGAGCCTGTTCCCGATTTTGTTCCTCGGTAAAAGCAGTCTTCATATCTTCCGACAGATAATGATTGGCCTCGATACACATTTCACTGATATTTTGCGTTAAAACGCTCACATCTACTGTTCTCATACTCTCACCATGTTATTCTGTAATTGTTCTGCGAACCTCTTCCAGTTCTTCCGGTGTGCTCTCTCCCGGTGTCCATAAAATCTTCTGTCCGTCATTCACATAGCGGGGAATCAGATGCATATGAAAATGCTGGACTGTCTGTCCAGCTGCTTCTCCATTGTTCTGAACAATATTCAAGCCGTCGCAGTTCAGTTTTTCCTTCATTTTTATCGCAAGCTCCATCTCATCCAGTCTTTGGCTTAAATCCATTTCATCTTACCCCCGTCAGTGTTTTTACCATGATGCCAAGATCATGGTCATAAAGCCAATGCTCAAATGCAATATCAAGAATTGGCTTCAGTATTTTTCTTGTGCTGTTTGCCTGGTTGCTTTCTAAAAGTCCTGCTTCATAAAGCTGTGTCTTATAGCAGGAACCGAGACGGTGCAGCGTATAGTCTTGAAGAGAAGCCACTTTCTCACTCTGTTCCTGCTTATTTTTGAAAAATATCCGGATATCTGCATCCGTCAGCTCATCGGAACCAAGAATCATTTTTTCCCGCACTACTTCATACACAAAATCAAAGAACAGCGTGTCATGCAAAAGAGCCGCAGTCAGCACAAATAATTTTTGTGTAGCAAGATCACTGCTCAGAAAGATTGGATAAAAGCTTTCATCTAATGTCTTGATACGGGCTGTTACGGTAGAATAAATCTGCTGCGCTCGTAGTTTTGTCGGTGCACCATAGATGTTTGTCTCTTCATTCAACTTTTTAATATCTGCAAAGCTCTTACCCTCGCTCAAAAGCTGCACGGTTTTCCGAAATTCCATGAACCAGAACGAAAATTTCACGGCTCCAGCACTATACGGTTTTCTTTCCATCTTCGTTCTCTCCATTTCCGGATTTTGTTTTAATGTATTTGCCGCTTTTGATTCTGGCATCCTTCGGCTTTTCGGCGTTAATAGGAATGACCCACTGATGGCCTAAACGCTCGGCACCATCAATTCGCCCTTCTGTGCATAATGTCTGTACTCTCCTTGTGCAGATGCCCCATTTTTCAGAAGCCTGCTTAATCGTCATGAAATCCATACGGAACCTCTTTTTCGATGTCTAAAGTCACTCGCAGCAAGTTAAAATTTCTCATTTATATTCTACTCCAAGAAACGAACAAAATCAATCGAAAGTTCTTCCAAATTTTGAACGATTTTTTAGAATCCACTCTTCTGCAAGCAGGGCTTTCGTGACACGAAAGCGATTTTCTGCTTGTTGGGGAAACTCCCCAATCCCCATAGAACGCTGCCTGCGGCATCGAGCTGCGCATCCGTTCCGGATGCTTTAACGGCAGTTCTTGCCAAAGAAAAAAGCCCGGTGCAGCATGAGCATAATACTCACACTGCACCGGGCTTTCCATCATCTGCTATTCTGTCTATTTTCTTCTTCCTGCCGCACTTCCTGCTCATGCAGTTGCTCTTTCTTCTGTTCGTCCTCTTTCAGGATTTCCTGCACGATTTTCTGTGCCACAAGCCAATCCTGCATTTCCGATTTGGTCTTGCGGTACTCTGCATAGGAGCTTTTCTTTCGTTCCAGAAGCATCGCATACTCTGCGTTCAGCTCGCTGATGCGCGGGAGCTTTTTGTCCGAACCGTTCTCTTTCTTATAGGCATCAAACGCCTTTTTTGCTGCGCTGCGCAAGGCCAGCATATCCCGATGGGCTTCATAGAACTCCCGATTGTAGCCGGATGCTTTATACGCGGCAAAAACATCTTTTGTCTTGGCATAATTGATTAGATGCTTCCGCAGCACCGACACTTCCGACATCCGTGCCTCATCTGCTTTTACAGATTCCAGCAGCGCATCACATTTTTCAGAAATTCCATCTGCCTTTTCTTTCAGCTCTGCATAGTTCTTGATTCCATGCTCTTCCATGAACATCATAGCTTTTGCCATCTGCTTCAGATTAAAGACTTTCGCCCAACGCGCATATCCCGCGCCTTTGCCCGCCTGCATTTTGGCACGGACATCAATCAGGAACGACAGCTCCGCCTTCTGATGCACCTGTGCTGACCGTGCGCTTGTGCGGGTTTTCTCTGCAAATTTGCTTTTGTGAACCGCATTCCCGGCAATCACTCCACAGAGTTCTTCAACCGAATATCCTTTACCAAGAGAACGGAAACGAGCAAATCTGGCGTGGCCTTTCCCCCGCAGGGCAGGCTGTTTTCCATCTTTATACTCGTACCCTGCTTCCTGCAAAATTCCAATCAGTTCCTGGAAGTCTTTTGGCTTTCTTTCCAATGCTGCATCAATGGCCTCACAGATTTCATCCCGCTGCGACTTTTTCTCCGGGTATTCCGTTCTCTTCTTCCGCTCCCCGTAGGGCTTTCGGACAATGACCGACAACCGGTGTTCCAGGCAGACGATATCACTGAGCCTTGCCAGCGCAAGACCGGATAAGCGAAAATCTCGGAATTTTCTGGTGCAGTCTAATGTAGTTGAATTAAAAATAATATGGTTATGAATGTGCGCGCGATCAACATGGGTAGCCACGATAAATGCGTGTTTTCCCTTGGTGAATCGCATGGCTGTCTCATACCCGACCTTGTTCGCCTCCTCCGGCGTGATTTCTCCGGGCTTAAAGGATTGCCGAATCTGATATGCAATCACATCATGCGCCTGGGTTCTTCCCGTGATATGCTCATACTGTCGTTTGGAAAGCAGAAATTCTTCATCACAGGTCTTTGCGTCACAGGCATACGCACTAATGTATTTTCCATCTTCCGTCTTTGCTGCATTCTCAGAATAATCAGTACGGTCAGCCAGACACTGCGCTACCGTCTTTCCTCTATTGATATGCAGCGCAATTAGTCTTGTAGCCGCCATTTTTCATATTCCTCCATCTAAAAAGAGCTACCCGAAGGCAGCTCTTACCAATTCACTATTCTCATTTTAACATCCGTTCCCGATCATAAGCTCCCTGCAAATAAACGGCCTGCTTGATGATTTCTTCCATATCGAAATAGACACACATGATACTTTCGCATAGCTTCCACACATTAGATTCGCTGCCGCCCACCATTTCCATCAGCTGGTCTTCCATCTTCGATTGCTCAGACTGTTTTTCCTGATAAGCAGTCTCATCCACAAAATGATTCTCTCCATCTGTTTCCTCGTATCGTAAATCATAATAATCTTTCATAAACTGAATCTCCATCAAATCCCTCCTGAACTCAAATTGTCAAAACATCCTCTACACGCTCACATAGCCGCTCCATCAGTTCCATGATGCCGCCCGCACCAACCGCAGCTGCGAACAACCCCATCTCAATCAGGGTCAGCAGGAACACATCCGTCCAGCTCGCCCGAACCACCGAATAGATGCCGCAGCCAAGAACGAACAGCATAACCGGCGAAAGCACCCACAGGGATAGCTGCATCAGCAGATTCCAGATAAAGCATAGAAATCGCAGCAGAAACGCAACCGGCAGCAACAGGATTTTCAGCACCAGCTTCAACAAAAAACATACGATCTTCATGGATTTCACCCCTTCGTTTTTCTTTTCATCTTCATTTTATCGTACCTGCTTGCCAAACACCACGATGTCAACAGGTAGACCAAAAAATATGTAACGGCACAGACAGTTTCATCTGTGCCATGTGCTGTAGAAATCCCGCACATTTGCGCCGTCAGCGAATACCAGAAAGCCTCTTCAGGATCAGCTTCTGCATCTCCCAGAGTTCATCCAGCCGTCTCTGCAAATCCCGGATATCCTCCGCATAGATGCTTCCAGATTCATTGGCGCGTTTTGCGTACTGATTCAGGTTGTTGCTGCATCGGCGAAGAAGGATGGATACCTGCGCCACATCCGACAAATCAAGATTTACGCAGTACCCGTCCATCGCCATCTTTCTCATATAGGCACCGGTATTCCGAATACCCAATTCCTTCTGCTTTTCACGAATCCTCGCCAGCTCTTCCGGGTTCACCCGGACATTGATCCAGTGTTCCCGAACACTCATAGTGCCACCTCCTCATGCCGATGTGTCATCGGCGGAATGCGACCAGCACGGTCACGCAGCTCTGCCAGGACAGACGGCTTTTCTGTTGTATTCTCACGGTCAGGATCATCATTTCCACGGTCATCCATATTCAGCAGTGCGTCCAGTTCTGCCAGTCTTGCACTCTTCTCTGCCAGTTCTGCCTCCTGGGGAAACGTTTTTCCAAGCTCGGCCTGCGCAGCTTCCTGCTGGCTCCTAAGATTGTCCAGCTGCTGTTCCGCCTTCTCCAGCCTTGCAGGAATCCCGGCAAGAGCATTGTCCAGACGCTGGATATTGCCCGCAGCACTGGTGCCGATGGGCACCCGGTGGGTCATCTCGCCTTTCAGCAGCACCTGATACTCTTTCTGGAAGCTGTCAAACGTCAGCTCCATCTTGAAACCACGGTAGCTGCCAAGCGGCACCGGCTCCAGACTCTGATTGGCTTTACAGCCCGCAAGAATTGCTTCACCGGCCTCGGCTTTTTCAGTAAATTGTGTGCCATTCACCTCCATACCGCAGAATCCCTCTTCCGGCAGCGGATGTGCCGCCACCGTCCGAATATCCGACTGAAAGCCCTTGATGAACCCCTGCGTTTTCTCAATCTCCGCAGGGAAATATTTCATCAATTTATCTTCCAATCGGTACTGCTGGCTCTGATGATCCGCCTTCAATACTTTCAGCCTTGCAACATCTACATCCAAGTCCATTTTCTCCTTGATTTGCGGGTCTCCGGCACAAAGTGCCTTGATCTCTGCATAGGAAAGAGCCTGCTCATCTACATCATCACAGGAACGTACCGGAGATTTGCTGGTCATGATCTGGCTGATAAATTTCTGCTTATTCTCCAGTGTCTGATAGAGGTAGGCATCAAAAGTTCCTTCCGTCACATACTGATAAACCTGCACTTCTTTGTTTCGGTTTCCCTGACGGATGATACGACCATTTCGCTGGGTCATGTCCGCAGGCCGCCAGCCCACATCCAGATGATGCACGGCCACCAGCCTGTCCTGCACGTTCGTGCCTGCACCCATCTTCTGTGTCGAACCTAACAACACCCGTACCTGTCCGGTACGCACTTTGGCAAACAAATCTTTCTTTTTTGCCTCGGTATCGGCATCATGAATAAATGCGATTTCTTCTTCCGGCACACCGGACTGAATTAGTTTGGCGCGGATATCCTCATAGACATTGAAGGTTCCATCGTTCTTCGGCGTGCTGAGGTCGCAGAACAGCAACTGGGTCAGCTTATCCGACTGTCCTTCCTCATAAATCCGAAGCACATTCCGCACACAGGCGTTGAGCTTGCTATTTGGGTCATCCGGCAGGAGCGGATTCATCAATCGCTGATCCAGTCCCAGCTTTCTGCCATCCGATGTGATTTTCAGCATGTTATCGACCGACGGGTCTACCACACCGGAATGCACAGCCGCCGCCCGTTCCGAAAGCTCCGCCACCATCGCCTGCTGATGCTCCGAAGGCTGCACCACCACGGTTTCAAATTTTGCCTCCGGCACCGGCAGATGCAGCTGATCGGAAGTCTTGATATCTGCCACTTCCTTGAACATATTCATCAGCTCCGGCAGGTTGAAGAATTTTGCAAATCTTGTTCTTGCCCGGTATCCGGTTCCTTCCGGTGCCAGCTCAATGGCTGTGGTGGTCTCACCAAAGGTAGAAGCCCAGCTGTCGAAATGGGTCAGCCCTTTCTGCTGCAACGTACCGTACTGGAGATACCGCATCATGGTGTAAAGCTCCGTCATGCTGTTGCTGACCGGGGTGCCGGTCGCAAAAATGATGCCGCGCCCGCCTGTCAACTCGTCCATATATTGGCACTTCATAAACATGTCCGAAGATTTCTGCGCTTCCGATGTGGATAAACCCGCAACATTGCGCATTTTTGTGTAGAGGAACAGGTTCTTGAACGCATGTGCCTCGTCTACGAACAGCCGGTCTACGCCCAGCTGCTCAAAGGTAATCACATCGTCTTTTCGGTCGGTTGCCCGGAGTTTCTCCAATCTCGCCTCCAATCCTTTCCGGGTCTTTTCCATCTGTTTGATGGAGAAACGTTCGCCATTCTGGGATTTCATCTCAGCAATGGCGTTTTCGATTTCATCAATCTGGGCAGTCAAAATCCGCTCCTGACGTTCTGCGGACACCGGGATTTTCTCAAACTGGGAATGCCCGATAATAACTGCATCGTAATCGCCAGTGGCAATTCGTGCGCAGAACTTCTTTCTGCGGGCCGTTTCAAAGTCCTTTTTGCTTGCCACCAGCAGTTTTGCACTCGGATACAGGCGCAGAAACTCGTTTGCCCACTGAAGGGTCAAATGATTCGGAACGACAAACATGGATTTCTGGCACAGTCCCAGCCGTTTTGCCTCCATAGCAGAAGCGGCCATCTCAAAGGTCTTACCGGCACCTACCTCGTGAGCAAGCAGTGTATTGCCGCCGTACAGCACATGAGCAATGGCATTCTGCTGGTGTTCCCGCAGCCGGATTTCCGGATTCATGCCGCCAAAGCGGATATGAGAACCATCGTACTCACGAGGACGGGTACTGTTGAACAGCTCGTTATACTTTTCCACCAGGTCCGCACGGCGATAAGGGTCTTTCCACACCCAGTTCTGGAACGCATCCTTAATGGCCTGCTGTTTCTGCTGGGCGAGGGTGGTCTCCTTTTTATTCAGAACCCGCTTCTGCTTGCCGTCTGCATCCTCCACGGTATCGTAAATACGAATATCCCGCAGATTCAGCGTATCCTCCAGAATTCGATAGGCATTGGCACGGCCGGTGCCGTAGGTCATATAGGCATGAACATCATTCCGGCTCGGTGTACTCTTACCGGTGATCTGCCATTCTGCCGTCATGGGAGAGAATTTCACTTCAATATTTCTGCGCAGATAGAACGGCGGTTCAAAGGTTTCTTCCATAAACTGCTGGATATAATCCCGATTGACCCATGTGGCACCAAGGCGCACATCAATCTCCGACGCATCCAGGTCTTTCGGCTGTGCTTTCTTCAAATATTCCGTGTTCACCGCAAAGGCAGGGTCAGAAGCCGCAGCCAGTTCTGCCACACGGAGCTTTTCACGGACATTGCCGGACAGATATTCATCAGCTGTTACCCAGCCGGTTTCCTCGCTGCCCTGCGTCATCGGGTCTTTGAAAATGACACCATGCAGTTCCTGCTGGATTTTTTCAAATTCTCCCGGTGTACCTAAAAGCTCCGACATATAGGGCAAATCCACTTTGCCGCGCTCTCCGATGGAGATTGCCAGAGCCTCTGCCGGAGTATCTACGCTGGTAACAGCCCGTTCCGGTCGAATCGTCCGTTTGGTGAACATATCCGCCTTGGATTCCAGCCTGCCGTTTTCATCCACATTTTCCAGAGAGCAGAGCAGATAATAAGACGAATCTTCCGAAAAAGCCTGTGCATTTGCACGGGAATTGATAAGCCCATACTGATCGGCGAATCGGTCATAGGCTACATTCAGTTCCCGCTGTTTCTGGGCAATCGCTTCCTCCGGGTAATCGTTCAACTGATAGTCGATCAGTTCCTGCACAATGGTGCGAAGCTCCACCATGCCTTTGATCCTGCCGGTGGCTGTCGCAGAAAGGTCAGCCTTCCGCATGATGCTGTTCTCACGGAAGTAGACATCCCCATCCACCACTGCATAGGAGAAGTTCTTTACATTGGGGTCTGCCGGAATGGTTTCGCCCTGCAAGGACAGTTCTTCCTCCGGTGCCAGCTCCTGCGCTTCATAGTGGCCGCCGATATGCTGCACAGCCTCATGCAGCTGGTCTCCCAGATCCGCACCTGGAATCGGAATGACTGTACATTCTTCCTTGCCGTACTGGGTACTTTCCGTTGTAATCTCACCCAGCACCATTTCCGGGTGGTCAACAAAGTAGCCGTTGAGGGTAATACCCTCCGATGTCAGCCCCAGATGCACCCAATCCGGTTCGATATCAATGGGATGGTCTCTCTTTTGCAGGAAAATGATATCCGACACCACATCCGTACCGGCATTGGCACGGAATGCGTTGTTGGGAAGTCGGATAGCTCCCAGCAATTCTGCCCGCTGCGCCAGATACTTTCGTGCGTCCGGATTTTTGGAATCCATCGTATAGCGGCTGGTAACAAAGGCCACGATACCACCGGGCCGAACCTGATCCAGTGCCTTGGCAAAGAAATAGTTGTGGATAGAAAATCCGAGTTTATCATATGGCTTATCGCTGACACGGTAGTTGCCAAATGGCACATTGCCCACGGCCAGATCATAGAAATCGCGGCGGTCGGTGGTTTCAAAACCTGCCACCTTGATTTCTGCCTGCGGATACAGCTTCTGCGCAATTCGCCCTGTGATGGAATCCAGTTCCACACCATACAGTCTGCTTTCCAGCATGGAATCCGGCAGCATACCGAAGAAGTGGCCGACACCCATCGACGGTTCCAGAATATTGCCTTTCTCAAATCCCATACCGTCCAACGCTTCATAGATTGCACGGATCACGGTAGGACTGGTGTAGTGCGCATTCAGAGTCGAAGCCCTGGCTGCGGCATATTCTTCTTCCGTAAGAGCTGCTTTCAGTTCCTTATATTCGCCTGCCCAGGCAGCTTTCCCTGCGTCAAAGGCATCTGCCAGCCCGCCCCAGCCGACATAATTGGCCAGTGTTTCCTGTTCTTCCGGTGTCGCATCTCTGTGCTGGTTTTCTAAGGTTTTCAGCGTGTAGATAGCATCCATGTTGGCACGGAATTTCTGTTTGGGACTGCCTTCGCCAAGATGAAAGCTGTTGATACGATAGTTTTCTGCATGAGTGTTCTCCGGCTCTGTCTCTGGAATTACCGATTTTTGTTCCTCACTTTGCTTTTCTCTGCCGGGATTCAGATCAACCACCAGATTATGCAGGTGAACATTTTCCTCATGCTCCAAAAGTCTTGCCAGATTCTCCTTGCTTTCCGAGCGGAAGATCGGATACACGGAATCCGGGTCCCGAAGCTCCACATCAAAAAGCCCGACTTTTTCAATCGTAAATGCCTTTCCGTCCAGATACAGCGTATCGCCGACACGATAATCCGGCTGCACCGGAGCTGCCGGTTCTGGCTGCACAGTTGCAGGCTCTTTTTCAGCCTCCATGTTCCTGCCGCGAATCTCCTGCAACGCCTCTGACGCACTCACATAATCGGCAAATGTCTGTACTTTTCCGTCTGAATATCCGTAATACTCTTCTTTGACATAATCCCAGATGGCAAACGCATCCTTAGAATCCGGGAAGTTCTCGCCGGTCATCGTGACTACAAACCGTTCATCCGGCGCATAGCCAGACTCTTTGGCAAGTTCTCTGGCGTGTTCCTGCATTTCCAGTACCAGAGGATCTGTCTCTGCGTGAGCCGATTCCTGTATTTTTTCGGATTCCACATCTGGGAATGGAATGTCCTGCTGCAAATTCTGCTTGCTCTGTTCAACATAGAGCCAGTCTTTTGCTTCCCGTTCCTGAACTTTTTCAATCAGCTGCTGGCGGTAGGTCTCTGCCTCCCATTCGCTGGTAAACTCCTCGCTGACACCATCCGGCTCTACATGAATGCCGTCCTGAATATCATCCCAGACCGCATAGCCAGCGTCTGTCTCCATCACGGTAAACCGCTGGGGTGCTGCCAGTTCACTCCGGGCATATACATCCGCAGCCGTATTCAGCAAGTTGTCCACATGCTCATTTCCGGTATCGTAGTGTTCCGGTGGTGTTGGCGGAAATACATGGGCGGCAGTCGGCATAGGAAGCGGCGCGCCGTATTCCCGCTCCAGCTTCCGATACTCTTCCATTTCCAGCGCGGTCAGGTACTGATCATTTTCCACAAGCCGGTCTAACCGCTTATCCACCGCCGACCATGTAAGTCGCACTTCCCGATCATGGCCATAATTGCGAAGCAGAATACCTTTTCCGTCATAATCTGCAAAACCACGACTGCCATCCATAAAGGTATAGCTGTGACCGCCAAGACCGTATTCCGCTTTCAGAAATGCAGCTCGTTCTTTCGCGTCCCCTTGCTGCTGATACAGCGCATAAATACGGATTTTTCCGCCCTCAAAATTAGAACCTGCTCGCAACATCCGGTCGATTTCATTCTCAGAAATGACAAAAGCGGAGGGCTTTTCGCTCTCCGCTTCTCTGGCTGCATTTTCTGCCGCCGCATCAATTTTCTGAATCTGCTCTGCCTCGGACTGAAACAGGCTCATAAAGTTTAGCTGTTGATAAGTTCCGTCAGAATGACTTCCTCTGCCTGCGCTTTCAGCATGTTCATGTGCTGCACCCAGGCCATTTGGTTCGATTTCTTGTCCGGTACCGGATTCGCTTTCAGAAGCTCCGCCATCATCTGCTCCATCCGTGCGGTCGCGGTCTCCTGAATCTCCCACAGGTGCGGATACAGCTTCTCGGTCAGGATCAGGTGATTGTACAGCAGCGTGTTGTTCTCCTGCAGGAACGCTCTGCGCATCCTCCCGTACTTGCCCAGAGGCTTCTGTTCCTGCACCGACAACTGGATATCCGGAATCAGGTAATCGCCGTTCTTCGTGTAATTCAGCTCCATCATAGTTTTGGCTCCTTTCTGCCTGCTTGTCTTTTTCATAGGTTCGGATCGTGCGTTCAATTTCCCGGAAGATCTGGCTGGACATTTCGCTGACCGCAGTTCCCAGCACATTGGCGGCAGCCTGCGTATTAAAATCAAAAATGTCCAGAAAATCCTCGTGCTCAAAATAGTCATCTGCATTGCCCACCGTCCGGGTAAAGACGGAATATGCGATGCTGACAGCGGCAGCTCTCTTAAAGGAAGCTCCGATGTTGAGTTCATCATATCCTTCCAGATAGGAATCTGCAACGATGTCACTGATCTGCCTGCGGTTTTCCTCCCAGTAATCCCTTGCAAGGCGTTCTGCCGCTTCCATGATATGATTTTCCAGAGACCCAGCACCGGCAGGAACATCAAATGCTACATCCAGTGCGCGAATGATTGGCTGCTCATGCTCCGCATTCATTTTCCAGAGCTGTACCGGTCGGGAATTCTTCCGTTCTCCGGTATCTGCCACATCAAATACATACCGCAGTTTCGGCTGCTCGCCGCGCATGTCCAAAAGAGCAATGCCCTTGGAGCCACGCTTCACATAGCGGTTCATCCGATCATTCCAGAGATCGTACTCTGCACAGGCCGTCGCTTCTGGCCTCTGCTTATAGATCATCAGCTGCTCCGCAAAGGGATACTTATAAAGCCGCGCGGATGTGGTCAGAAACGCTGTCCACTGTTCTTTGCTGCCAGTGATCTGTGCCGCAGCTTCCTGCGCCATCTGCATATAATAAGCCGTTTTCGTCATCATCTGTCTTTTTCCTCCTCTCCTTTATTCGTCCGGATACAAATCCAGTGCCTCATATTCTGCATCCGTCATCTCTGCCAGTTTTGCAAGCAGCGAGGCCGTCCACCTGCGCAGGTTTCTGTCTCTGCCCGTCAGACTTTTTTGCATCTTTTGAAGCTCTTCGATCAGCCCTGTCCGTGTGCCAGGGCTGTAAAGCATCATGAGCATCCATTCGTCATCCGTAAAACGCATTTATAACTCCTTTTCTTCGCAGCACCTGCGAGGCTGTGCAGGCGGCACCGCCTCCTGCTTTTCCTTCAGCTGATCCAGAACCGATGCTTTCTCCACCGGTTCTTCCTTCTTTCCGTTATTGATTACGCCGTCAATCATGCCGTAATCGTCCTCCATCGCCATTTCTGCGGCTTTCAGGTAGTTCTCCGGTTTCAAAAATCCGGGCAGTTCCTGGAAGCCGATGGAATCCACATAGTGACAGCTTACAACACCATTCTGCCGTAAAGCCACGATGTCAGACACAGAAAGACTATGACCAGTAAAATCATCAGGGCGGGAAACATTGAATTTCGCATACAGTTCCTCCAACATCGTATTCTGATCCTTGTAGGGAAGAAGCGGAGCCGTATAAACCACCTCATAATGGTCAATATCCGGTTCCAGCCCCATCCGTTCCAGTTCGCGCATAGACGAAAAGCGTTCATATACCGTATCCTCGCTGCGGCGAAGCTGCAAAATCGCATACTGGTCGGTAGTACTGTCGAGAAATGCCATCATTCTTTCGTCCGGTGCCTGCGTTCCATGCACTTCATCCCATTTTTCAATTCTTGCCATCGTTCATTTCTCCCTTCTCCATAAACGGCAGTCCATTTTCCTTTGCTTCCTGTCGCTGCTGTTCCCGACGCTTTTCACTGTAAGGCGGTCGGATACCGACGCAGCGTTTCGGAATCGTATAAGTGACCGACCCATGCTCCCGGTGCTCCAAAATAAACTGCTCCGGATACTGTTTTCGCAGTTCCCGAAGCTTCTTAATCAGGCGGCTGTCATGGGTATAAATGCTGGCGGTATCCAGTTCATTATCAAAATTGATGACGGTTTCCTGCTCTGCCTTCGTAAGCTTGTATTTCATCGCTCTGCCTCCTTCGCCTTGGCAGCTTTCACCGGCGTATCCGTTCTGGAAGACAAATCCGAGAGTTTACCCAGCACAGATTCCCGTCTGCTGATTTCCGCTTCCTCTGCACGATCACAAAGTTCATCATAGTCAATCCGCGTCATGGTGCGGCCACCGAACCCATAATCCGAAAGAATCTGGTCTCTGGCTGCATTCATGCTGATTTCCGGGTTGTCGATCTGTCCACCGTCAATTTCCGTAAAGTCCTTATGATATAAGGTATAGTCGTAACCGTCCTCACAGGTCTGAATGGCAAGAAAGCCCTTGCTTCCCAAATCCCATGCGCTGCGTTCTTCCGTAATCAGCGGCTCCGGGCGGCATGTACCACCGCCGCGTTCCAGCATTTCTGCCAGCTGACAGATGTGCAAAACATCATACCCCAGGCGCAAATGATATTCGTCCATATATTCGCAGCGAGCTGAGAACTTCCGGTTCGGATACTCGATCTCCACTGCACTGCCATCCGGAATTTTGAACCGATCCTCGTAGTTGCTGGTGATAAACCGGATATTTTTTGCATTCTCCAGCTCAGGATCAGCCTTTTTCATCTGCCAGAGAACCTTTCTGCCGCCGCGTACCTGCTCCAGCATCTCCGGAGCTACCGGCGCAACGGCAAGACCGTCAAGCTGGGGAATCTTCTGAAGTGCTACCACCCTTGCGCTTTCTTCCAGCGTAGAAGACGGCTGTTTATCCAACACATCCCAGCCAATGTGTCCCTCGGTGGTCTGCACCTTGCTGTCCATATCAAAGCAATGGAATTCCACGCCGTCCTGCTTTTCCTGCAAGGAAAGCAGAGCGACATTATCCACCAGATAAGCTGCATTCATCATTTTCATGCTCATTTTTTACCTCCAAACTCCAGCTTAAATGCTGCTGCACCGTCCTCGCCGGTCTCTACATGAACGGTTGTGTCATAGTAACGATTGGACTTCCTGGAATAGCAATGGGTAAGCCGTGCTTTTCCACGATTTACCAGTTGCTTTGCCAGTTCCTCTGTCATCTGCTTTCCCAGTGTCTGAAAGAACCTGTTTTCCTTCCAGAGCGCAAATTTACAGCTCTTATCCCTGCAAAACCATCCTTTTGCCGTTTCGCAGACATCACTGCCGCAGGCGGGACAGGAACCAATGACCTTGCGTTCCGGCTGCATCAGCACATCGGCTCCTTTTACAGCCTCGTAGGTTTTAACAAGTCCGCTGACCATGCTGCTGATTTCGCCCATAAAGGCATCGCTGTCATACTCGCCGTGTTCTATTTTCAGCAGTTTTTCCTCCCAGTCTGCCGTCATGGATGGAGACTGAATCTGTTCCGGCACCACCGTCACCAGCGCATTTCCCTTGTCCGTAGAGCAAAGGTATTTCGTTTTCTTATCACCCCTACGCTCGATAAAGCCTTTCTGCACCAGTTTTTCGATGATGGCAGCGCGTGTAGCTGGTGTGCCGATGCCTTTTCGCTCTACACCAGCCGGAAATTCATCCGAGCTGGCACTCTCCATCGCTGAAAGCAGAAGATCTTCGGTAAATCTCTTAGGCGGGCTGGTCTTGCCCTCTTTCAGATCGACACCGGCAAGTTCCAGTGTCATGCCTTCCGAAAGCTCCGGAAGATCACCTGCCTCCGCATTCTTCTCAGCATCTTCAACCGGCTTTCCTGCATATTGCCTCCAGCCCATATCCGTGACTGTTTTGCCTTTCGTGCGGAACTTCTGACCGGCGCACTCGGCTTCTACTATGGTCTCTGCATAGCGGCAGGGAGTGCCTACCGCGCAAATCAGCCGCACCGTCAGCATGGTAAGAATCGCCTGTTCTCCACTGGGAAGAGAGGAAATGTCATAACCCGCCGCTGTTTTTGTAGGGATAATAGCATGGTGATCGGTAACTTTCTTGGTATTGATGACCTGTGCTGTATTCACCGGTGCCGGTGCATCCGGCTGAATCTGAAAGCTCTGCTGAATCACGGAAACAAGTTCCGGCACAAGCGGTGCCATATCATCTGTCAGATACCGGCTGTCGGTACGGGGATAGGTCACGAGTTTCTTCTCGTACAGAGCCTGCGTGTAATCCAAGGTCTGCTGGGCAGTGAATCCCAGCTGCCGGTTTGCTTCTCTCTGAAGCGATGTCAGATCAAACAAGGCCGGGGGCTTCTCTGATTTTTCTTTCTGCTCCACCTTGGTAATGATGGCACTACCCGCCTGACAGCACTCTGCCACCAGTTTTTCTGCATCTGCTTTTGCTTTCATCCGCTCACCACCCGCTTGAAAATCCCGGAATTTCAATTCTGCCGAGTAGAATGGTTCCGGCTTGAACGCCCGAATAGCTGCATCCCGCATGACCACCATCGCAAGCGTTGGTGTCATCACGCGCCCCACATTCAGGGTCTGCCCATACAGACATGAAAAAAGCCGGGTGGCGTTGATTCCGACAATCCAGTCGGCTCGCTCCCGGCATAAAGCCGCCTCATATAAGGCATCATATTCTGTTCCCGGTCTGAGCTTCTGAAAGCCTTCCCGGATAGCACTGTCCTCCATTGATGAAATCCAAAGCCGTTCCACCGGCTTTTTGCAGCCGCACTGATGGTAAACCAGTCGGAAAATCAGTTCGCCCTCACGCCCTGCATCGGTTGCACAGATCAGACTCTCCACATCTTTCCGCTGCATGAGCTTTTTCAGGATTCCGAACTGCTTTTTCGTGCTGGCGGACACCTGATACTGCCAATGTTCCGGCAAAATCGGAAGATCATCATACTTCCACTTTGCATACTTTTCATCATAGGCTTCCGGCTGGGAAAGTTCCACCAGATGCCCCACACACCAGCTGACAAGGTAGCCATTACCCTCCATATAACCGTCTCCGCGCTGATTTGCCCCGATCACCTTCGAGAGACTCATGGCAACCGAGGGCTTTTCCGCTAATACAAGCTTCATTCGATACTGCTCCTTTCGCAAAAAAATTAGCAGCCAGGCACCGAAGCGCATGACTGCTATGTAAGGAACGGTATTCTGTTTTAGGTCTACAAACTGGAATTTATTACTCCAAAATAACCGGAAGCATAATCATAATAATTCCAAATAGGGCAAATAAAGCACCACCGATTTTTGTGGCTTTCAAATAGAACTCAGATGGTTCATCTGCACGATAAGATTTCCATTCTTCTGTTAATTTCCATATTAAGCCCGGCTTTAAGAAGATAAACATACCTAACGCAAAGATTATGATTCCACCACCAATAGACCACCACATATTTACCACCTCCTTTAGCAAATTCAATTTTCTTTTCCCTAATAATTACAAATATTCCTTGGAAATTGCTTCCACACCAT
>OHZI01000300.1_pt1 | contig 15606 bp, 9 predicted proteins | sample 1580511 | NCBI WGS metagenome assembly OHZI01 (sample SAMEA3882508, study PRJEB24775) | human gut metagenome | biome: human-associated habitat; feature: intestine environment; material: feces | place: Netherlands | collected 2009/2010
CGAACCGTACCAGCCGAAAGCGATCTTGTGCTTGGTCTTTTTGTATTCGCGCAGGGCCTGGTAGTAGGCATTATCGCGCAGGATGGGCGACTGCTGGTCGGGATGCTGCGTAATTTCACGCTCGGGATCCGTCCAATCCGAACAAGCGACGAAAAAGGCACCCACGATCGCAAGGGCCGCGACGTATTTCAAGAAATTTTTCATCTTTCGTGTTGTTTTTAGGTTCATTATTTCTTATCCCACCAGAGTTTCGTACCGCCGGTATCGGCTCCGCCGAGCAGTGCGGTGGCAGCCGCCACGCCGGCGGCATTGTTCGAGTACTCCGAACGCGGGAAGGTCATACGGCGCACCTGGACGTTGGTATCGACCTTGCCGCCGCTGAGGTTGTTGACGATCGGGATCACCTTGGGGTAGCCCGTGCGGCGGAATTCCGACCAGGCTTCCTGCCCGTTGGGGAACATGGCGATCCACTTCTGCGTGATGATCCGTTCGAGTTTCTCCTCGTCCCCGGCGCCGGCATTCCATTTCGGGGAGACGGACGAAGGTTTCGAAGCGTTGTATTTCGTCGAGGCGGCCGAAGCGTCCTCGAATGCCTGGGGTTCGCTCGCACTCTCGGCATAGGTGGCCGCAGCGGCCGCGGTAAGACCGCGTTCGAGGAACGACAGTTCGATACCCGTCTTGTAGAACGATTCGTCGTCACCACCCATGTCCCAGCCAAGCATGGCGCCTTCGGCCCGCAGGAAAGCGGCCTCGGAAGCGAGGAACCACACGACGGGCGTATCCTTGGCGACGTTGGGCACCGAAAGTCCGGTATAGTCCGCCTTCAGCATCGAGCTGAGACCGCTGCGGACACCGTGGTACTTGCCATCCTCGCAGGTTTTGAAATAGGCCGGCAGGCGCGGATCGGCGTAACCGTTCATATAAGCGTCGATGGTCGCACCCATACGAGTATCGTTATAGGCGTTCCACACCTCTTCGAGCGGATTGTATACCTGTACCGAACCGGAACTCTTGAGCCACGCACCGTCGTCCGAAGCGGTCATCACCCCGTCCCTGACGGCTTCCTCAGCATAGGTTCGGGCAAGAGCAGGTTCGACGAAACGGATGCGCATGGCCATGCGGAGCTTGACCGAGTTGGCCAGCTTGAGCCATTTCGTATAGTCGCCCTGGTAAACGGCGTCGACCTTCTGCAACGGCCTGGCGTCGGCGGCATTGGCCGCATACTCCTTGAGCACCACGATGGCGGCATTCAGATCCGTGAGAAGGTTTTTGTAGACGGTCTCCTGCGATTCGTAGGGGTTTTCGGTCTGGCCGAAATTCGAAACGGGGATCGGGCCGTAGATGTCGGTGGTACGCTGGAGGGCCATCACCTTGATGACCTCGGCAACGGCAAAGACGTCGTCGGTAACCTGCCCGTTCTGGTAGGCGTACTTGAGGTTGAGCCATGCAGGCATCACATTGGTGAAAGCCACCGAGAAGGGCACGTTGTTATAGTCCGTACCGTCGAGGTCGTAGGTACAGGTATAGCTGCCGCCGTTGAAGGCCTGGATCGGGGAGAGATAGCCGCCGAAGGCGTCGCCCATCAGGTTGCAAGCGCGCTGGAACTCGTTGGCCCCCACGTCGCTGCACGGGATCACGGCATCCATTTGCATGGTGGTGATGTAGGTCTTCTTGTCGACCGACTGCACCGCATCGGGATTGGTGTTGAAGGATTCGAAGTCCCCGGTACAGGCGGCAAGCGCCGCAGCGGCGAAAAATCCTATTGTATGATTGAATCGTTTCATTGGTCTGAAATTTTAGAATTGGAGTCTTACGCTGAAACCGATGGTACGGGCGCTGGGCTGCATGAAATAGTCGAGCCCCTGGTAATAGGTACCCGTGGACGCGGTGATCTCGGGATCGAACGGCGCCTTGTTGTAGAGCATCCACAGGTTGCGGCCGACGAGCGACACGGTCATGCCGATCTTGTCGTTGAACCACCTGGAAGGAAGGTCGTAGCCCAGAGTAAGTTCACGCAGGCGGACGTTGGTCATGCTGTAAACGTAGTGTGAAAGCATCGAAAGCCCGTTGCCGTTGTTGGCGTAGAAGACCCTGGCATCGGGGACTTTCTGATCCTCGGAGATCCAGACACCGCCGTTTTCCCGGGCATCGGCCGAATCCTGCGAGGCACCCCAGCGATCCATCAGGGCCTGCGTCGCCGAAACGCCCTGGCCGCCGATGCGGGCATCGAACAGCACGCCGAGGTTCACGCCCTTGTAGGAGAACCGGTTGTTCCACCCCAGGCGGAAGCGGGCTTCGGTATTGCCGCCGTAAAGCCACGTATTGGGATCGGTGGTGACGGTATTGGTATTGGTGTCGACATAGATGCGTCCCTGGTCGTCGGTCTTGAGCCCCGTCACGTAGAAGTCGCCGATCGAACCGCCTTTTTTGACCTTCATGCGGTAGCCGCCGTAGTCCATGTTCACCTCGTCGACAGTCACCAGGTTACCGGCCACGTCGCGCGTGCCTTCGGGAACCAGCTCCTTCACCTCGTTGCGGTTCATCGAGAAGTTGACATTGGTCGACCACGAGAAGTCGCGCCACTTGTTCTTGTAACCCACGACCGCTTCGATACCCCAGTTGTTGACCTTGCCGGCATTGATATATGCCCGTTTGTAGCCGGTGCTGGGCGGTGCATCGTAGCTAAAAAGCTGGTTGTAGGTGTTGGTATTGTAATAGGTCACGTCCGTCCAGATCTTGTTGCCGAGGAACTTGGCGTTCAGGCCCACTTCGAACGACTTGGTGCGCTCGGGCGTAAGGTTGACAGCCGGGGCATAGGAGTCCGACGAAACGATACCGCCCGTCTGCAAGGGCGTATTGACACCGGTAATAAACCGCTGCGGGGCGTTACCCACCTCGGCATAGGAGGCACGCACCTTGAGGAACGAAATGCCGGCTTTGGAAAGGTCGGCCATCGACGAGATGACGGCCGAAAGGCCCACCGACGGGTAGAATATGTTCATATGGGGCGTGAAGGCCAGCTGCGACGCCCACTCGTTGCGCGCCGTCACGTCGAGGTAGACCATGCCGTTATATCCCAGCTGGGCGGTGGCGTAGACGGCCTGCGTCTGGTCGTGGTAGCGGTCGGCGTAGGGTTTGGTCTGCGAATGGCTCATATCCACGTTGTAGACCGAGAACTTGTTGGCGAGGGTGGCCAGGTGGCCCTCGAAGCCTTCGCCGTCGTTCTTGTCATCGAGGATGCTCGCACCCAGGTTGAACGACAGGGAGAACTTGTCGTCGAAGAAACTCTTGTTGATCGACAGCAGGGCGTCGGCGTAGAGGTTGTTGTGGTGGATCTTGTTGTTCTGGTAGTTGCCGTATTCGGAAGCGAACAGCTTGTCGGACGAGGCATAGATCTTGCGCGTATAGTTCATCACCATGTTATCGGTGCGCACGCGCCCCGTGAGGGTGATCCAGTCGGCAATGTCCCACTTGAGCGTGGCGTTGAACGTATAGCGGTGCGCCGTATTCTCGAACAGCTCGCGGTTGGTAATCCACCAGGGGTTCTCGACGCCGGTGATGAACTCCAGGGGCCAGAACTGCTTCATATAGCCCGCCGTGGCGTCGTAACGCTCGTAAACCTCGTACTTGGAGATGTCGTCGCCGCGCGGGAAAAGGTAAATGGGAATCAGCGGGTTGTGGTAGAGGCCCTGCACGAGCGGGTTACGCTTGTACTGGCGCATGTAGGAAGCGCCCAGGTCGAGCGTCAGCTTGTCCTTGATGAGCTGCGTGGTATTGCGGAAGGTAAAGTTGTACCGGTTGTAGACGTTGTTGGGGATGATGCCGCGCGAATTGAGCGAAGCGGCCGAGAAATAGGACTGGTTCACGCGCGTACCACCCGAAACCGAGATCGCATTGGTCTCCTCGAAGCCGGTCTGGAAGAAATCCGAGGGGTCGTACGAGGTCGGGGTCGAGAGCTTCGTACCCCAGCTCATGGACGGTGCCGTAGCTTCGGTGCCGTAGGTGTTCTGGAACTGCGGCATGACGAACGGCGACGAAAAGGTGGTGTTGTTGGCGTAGTTCACGCGCACACGCCCCTCCTCGCCCTTTTTGGTCGTGATGACGATCACGCCGTTGGCACCCTGCGAACCGTAGAGCGCGGCCGCCGTGGCGCCCGAAAGCACCGTCATGGATTCGATGTCCTCGGGGTTGAGGTTCGAGATACCCTCGAAATCGCCGCCGTCGGGCGTTTCGTAGGTGCCCTCGGTCTGCGACGAACGCAGGTCGGGCATCGGGATACCGTCGATCACATAGAGGGCGTTGTTGTTGCCGCTGATGGACTTCACGCCGCGCATCACCACGCGCGTGGAACCGCCCACGCCCGAGGCGCTGGCGTTGATCTGAAGGCCGGCGACCTTGCCCGAAAGCGAGTTCATGAAGTTGGCGTCCTTGACCGTGTTGACGATGTCGCCCGCGACCTCCTGCACGTTGTAGGTCAGCGCTTTCTCCGACCTTTTGATGCCGAGGGCGGTAACCACCACGGCGTCGAGCACTTCGTTGTCCTCGTGCATGACCACCGACAACGGGGCGGATCCCGAGACGGGAAGCTCCTGTTTGGTATAGCCGATGAGCGAAATTTCGAGCGTGTCCCCCGGTTTGGCCTGCGGAAGCGAGAAATTGCCGTCGATGTCGGCGGCAGCACCGGTTGTCGTACCTTTGATAAGCACGGTGGCGCCGACCAGGGGCATGCCCTTATCGTCCTTTATGACTCCGGTAACGCCGCCCTGAGCGCTGTGGGGGGGGGAATTTTTAGCTTTCTTCGAGAGCACGATGTGTTTGTCCCGAAGGGTATAAGCGATGTCGGAGCCCGCGAAGAGCTTGTCCAACACGGCCTGCAGCGGTTCGTCGTGCACCGAAAGGCTCACTTTGCGGTCGGTGTCGATGTCCGACGTATTGTAGACGAACGAACAGCCCGTCTGCTGCTGGATAGCCTGGAAAACCGTGATGACCGTCGCGTCCGGGGCATCGAGGCTCACACGCGAGAGGGCTTGCTGCGTCTGTGCTGCGGCAGAGGTGGCGCCGAAGCATCCCAGGAGCAGCATCGGGATAACGAACAGACAACGGAAACATGTAGCGACAACACGTCCTCCCCTGCCTGTCGCAAGGTTAGTTTTTTTCATGGATCAGATTTTAGGTTAGTGTAATGGTTAGGTGTCGAAACAGGCCGCCGAAAAGTGCGGCATCCGAGAAAAAAGAGACGTTAATTTTCCATAGGCGGATCGAAGGTTTTTAAGTTCGTATTCGGTTATCGTTCAGGGTTTGCGTAGAGTTCGATGTCGTTGCCGGCGATCCTGTAATTGAATTTATAGGTCAGTTGCAATACGGACATGATGTGGTAGATGCCGTCCTCGACGCGGAAATTGCCCGAGAAGCGCATGTCGCGGAGCCGGTTGTCCATGAAGCGGATGTCGACGTTGTAGTAGCGCTTGAGCTCGGCGACGATCTCCCCGAAGGTATCGTGCTCGAAGCAGAAGCGGCCGTCGATCCAGTTGATCGAGCGTTCGGCCGAGGGGCAGTCGGTCAGGCGCATGGCGTGCGTCCGGGTGTCGAAAACCAGCTGCTGCGCGGGGTGCAGGCGCACCGAGGCCTGCTCGCGTCCCGAAGCATAGGCCTTGACGGCGCCTTCGAGCAGGACGGTGGTGACACGATGCTCGTTGTCGTCGTTGCGGATGTTGAAACGCGTGCCGAGGACTTCGATGTCCAGGCCGTTGGTCGACACGACGAACGGCGCCCGGCGGTCGTGCTCGACCTCGAAATAGGCTTCACCCTCCATCTTCACGCGGCGCTGGCGCGAAAAGAAGGGGGCGACGTACTCCACGCTGCTCGACGAATTGAGCCACACCTTCGTCCCGTCGGGCAGCACCACCTGCGACCGCTCGCCCAGCTGGGTGACGACGGTCACGGGCTGCGCCAGGCGCTTGGAAAGCAACACGGTCGTGAGCCCGCCGGCCAGGAGCACCGCGGCGATCACGGCCGCAGCGGCTATACGCACCGCGCTCCGGCGCAGGGAGATACGGCGTCCGGCGTGCATGCGGCGCTTGAACTGCCGGAGCGAACGCTCGACGTCGATACCGGCCGCGTCGTTGATACGGTCGCTGACATATAATATATAATAGACCTGGCCGAGCATCCTGCGGTTTGCGGCCGAGCGGTCGTACCACGCCTCTACGGCCGCCGCCTGCGCTGCGTCCAGCTCGCCCTTGAGGAAGGCTACCAATACCTCTTCGTCGATTTCGAAATTTGCCATGCTGTTTGCTTGTCTATAAAGTAATACAATCCGTCAGCAAAGGATGCTAACGGAACGGCGAAAAAAAATTCAGATTTCCTTATCAGGAGAGGTCAGGCCACAGCAACAGCACGAGCAGCGGCCAGTAATCGCTGAGCTCTTCGCGCAGCAGGCGAACCGTCTGCCCGATACGGTAATTGACCGTCTGCGGGGAGACGTTGAGGCGGACGGCTATTTCTTTGTGGGTCATACCTTCCAGGCGGTGCATACGGAAGGTCTGCCGGAATTCAGGAGGCATTTTGCGCAGAGCTTCGGTCAGCCGCTGCACCAGTTCGCCCTCGAGGTAGAAATCGGGGTCGTCGAACGTCTCTTCGTAGCGTTCGGCCAGCTGGCGGATGATGCGGTTCTTGAGCGTGTCGCGCAAGGCGCTGTTTAGCGACTTGTTCTTTACGATGGTGAACAGCAGCGATTTGAGCGGCATCTCGGGGATCAGCGAGGTGCGGTTTTCCCACACCCACATCAGGGTGTCCTGGACGAGTTCCTCGGCGCGTACCGGCGGCACGAAGCGCGTGGCATAGGTGCAGAGCGGTTTGTAATAGCGGCGGAAAAGCGCATCGAAACATTTTTCATCCCCCGCACGGAGCAATCCGACAACCGTGCGGTTGTCGTGTATGTCGATCGTATGCGCGTTATCTGCCATCGGCCGGTATATTCTTCGGGCCCGCCGCCCCGAAGAACGGCGGAGGGACAAAGCAAAAATACAACTTTATCCAATATTTGCAAAAAAGATTCCGTACGGGGCATACGGTGTGTCCGGACGGAGTATGCCGAAAGGGAACGGGGGATACGGCGCAGGCAGCGCCGTATCCGGCGACAGGGAAAAGGCGGAAGCCGGGGACGGCGGCGTATTGCCGCCGCCTCGGGGAGCACCCTGCCGCCCGGCGGGAATGCGTCACGGCACAGGCCGGGAGCCCGGGCACGGCATGGACGCGAATACCATGGCGGCAAGCCGGGATATTCCCGGCTTATGTCCGGAAATCGCAACCGCGGAGCGGGAATCCGCCGAATTTTATTACCTTTGCGGGGCAGGCCCGCCCTGTCGCTGCCGGCCGAGGCCGGGAGAGGAAAGTCCGGGCAACACAGAGCACCGCGCAAGCTAACGACTTGATATCCGTGAGGGTATAGGAGCGTAACAGAGAACGACCGCCCGCAGGGGATTTTCGTAATCCCGGCGGGTAAGGGTGAAAAGGCGGGGTAAGAGCCCACCGCGGGGGCAGCGATGCCGCCCGGCAGTACGTCTCGCGGGTTGCAAGACCGTGTATACCGGCAATTAAGGGTTGCTCGCCCGATGCCGGGGGGTAGGTTGCTTGAGACGGCAGGAGACTGCCGCCCTAGATAAATGACAGGGGCCCGGGGTTCGCCCCGGGAACAGAACCCGGCTTACAGGGCCTGCACGTACGGGGATGCCGCCAAAAAGCGGCATCCCCTTTTTCGGGCCGCTACCGCAACGGGACGGACGGCGGGAGCGGGAGCAGTACCCGGGGAAGCAGAGAAGCCCGGGAAAGAAAAACGCAGAAGGACGGGCATTCCATGCGGCAGGCATCGGCAGCATGGCATTTTTTTTGACGTATCGCCCGCCGATGGCGACCCTCGGCGAACATATCCGGCAAAGCAACGCTTACAAATGGTGGATCCTGGGCATGATCATGCTCGGGACGTTCATGGCCGTGCTGGACGTGACGGTAGTCAACGTCGGGCTGCCGGCCATCATGTCGGCTTTCGGCATCGGCATCTCGACGGCCGAATGGGTCATCACCGCCTACATGATCACCATGACCGTCATGCTCCCCTCGGCGGGTTGGTTCGCCGACCGCTTCGGGAACAAACGCATCTATATTCTGGGGCTGGCGCTCTTCACGCTCGGGTCGTGGCTCTGCGGCAAAGCCCCGGGCGACCTGTTTCTGATCGGGGCACGCGCCCTGCAAGGCGTCGGCAGCGGCATCATCCAGTCACTGGGACTGGCGATCGTGACCCGCGAATTCCGCCCCGAGCAGCTCGGCCTGGCGCTCGGCCTGTGGGCAATGGCCGCCGCCGCGTCGATCTCGTTCGGCCCCCTGCTGGGCGGCTACCTGGTCGACGCATACAGCTGGCACAGAATCTTCGACGTGAACGTCCCCGTGGGAGTGTTCGCCATCCTGCTCTCGGCCTTTATCCAGAAAGAATGGAAAAGCCCGGCGCGGCACCCGTTCGACTGGCGGGGATTCGTGGCCATCGCGCTCTTCATGCCGCTGGCGATCTATGCGCTGGCGCGGGGCAACTCGCCGACCAACCACGACGGCTGGGCCTCGCCCACGGTGATCGGCTGTTTCGCCGTGGCGGCCGTGGCGCTCGCCTACTTCGTCCGCACGGAGCTGCGCAGCCCGGCGCCGCTGCTGCAGCTGCGCCTGCTCGGGGAGCGCAACTTCGGGGTTTCGATGGCCGTGCTGACGCTCTTCTCGATCGGTATGCTGGGCGGCACCTACCTGCTGCCGCTCTACATGCAGCGCGGGCTGGGCTACACGGCGCTGATGGCCGGGAGCGTATTCCTGCCCGTGGGGCTCATACAAGGAGTGCTGTCGGCCGTATCGGGTTACCTCACGCGCTATGTCAAACCCCTGCTGCTCGCGGCGGCGGGCATCCTGCTGCTGGCGACGAGCTTTTGGCTGGCCAGCCGTTTCACGCTCCACACCACCCACCGGCACATCCTCTTCGTGCTCTACATCCGCGGGCTGGGCATGGGGCTCACGTTCGCCCCGCTGAACTTCTTTTCGCTGCGGAACCTCACGCAGCACGACATGGCCGCTGCGGCGGGTATCTCGAACAGCATCAAACAGTTGGCTGGAAGCGTCGGCATCGCCATCCTGACAGCCGTTTACTCGGCCCGGACGGCTTTCCATGCGGCGCACGAAACGGTATCGGCCTCCCAAACCTATGTCGAGGGGGTGACCGACGCGCTGGGCGTAGTGACATGGCTGACCCTCGCGGCCGGGCTGCCGCTGCTGTGGGTATTCCGCAAAAAACGAAAGAAAACGCCGGCAGGAAACCCGGGAGCAGCCGGGGAGGCCGGGGAAAGTTAAACCGGGAAAGCTGGGACGGCCGAACCGAAGAACCGGGTAAGCCAAGCCAACGCGCCGGGAGCCAAAACGGGAAGCCGGGAGAGGCACAAAGCCGGGAGGAGCAGAACCGGGAAGGCGGGGAAGGCCGGACAGGTGTATGCCGGGGCGCCGGATCGGCAACGGACGGCTACATCAGCCCCATGCGCCTGCGGGCGAAAGGCATGACCCAGGCCGGGGACTGTTGCCGCGCGAGCAGGTCGCGCATGTATTCCATATAGGGTTCGACGTGGCGGAAATAACGTTTCAGCCCCTCGCAGAGTGAATTCTTGGGGCTGCCGTCGGCCCCGCGGGCGAAACGGTGCTTGGGACATTCGCCCCGGCAGGCGAAATAGTAGTTGCACCGCAGACATTCGGCGGGCAGCGTGTTGCGTTTATCCAGCCCGAATTCGCGGCGTTTCTGCGAGCGGTAGAGCTCGGCAAGGGGCGTCTCACGGATATTGCCCAGCCTGTACCCGGGGTAGACGAAATGGTCGCACGGGTAGACGTCGCCGTTGTGCTCGACGACCAGCGCGTCGCCGCACGTCTCACCCATCGAGCAGACGCCCGGCCGCACACCGCACCACTGCGCCAGCGAGGCGTCGAACAACTGCACGAAACAGCGCCCCACGTCGCTTACGACCCACTCATCGAACACATCGCACAGGAAATGCCCGTAGCCTTCGGCCGAGACCGACCAGCCGGCCAGCCGCGCTCCTTCATGTCCGGGCGGGACGATCAGCGGACGGTGGTGTCCCGGTTTGCCGACGACGTGTTCGACGGCGGGCAGGAACTGCATGAAGCGGCTGTGCACCTCGTCGCGGAAGAAGCGGTAGATCTCCCCGCCGCGCCCCTCGCAGCACCGGTTCACGACGCTCAGCGTATTGAATTCCACGCCGCTGCGCCCGAACATCCCGACCGTCCGCATCACGCGCTCGAAGGTCGGTTTGCCGCCCCTGGTCAGGCGGAAGGCGTCATGGATATCCCCGGGCCCGTCGAGCGAGAGGCCGACCAGGAAATTGTTGGCGGCGAAGAGGTCGCACCACGCCTCGTCGACCAGCGTACCGTTGGTCTGCAACGTGTTCTCGATCCGTTTGCCGTCGGCGTACCTGCGCTGCAGCTCCATCGCCCGGCGGTAGAAATCCAGTCCCAGCAGCAACGGCTCGCCGCCGTGCCAGCAGAACTGCACGGTGTCGACCTCATTGGCCCGGATGTACTGTTTTATGCAGAGCTCCAGCAGCTGGTCGTCCATCACGGCCTGGCGGCCGCCGTACTGCACCGCCTTGTCGAGGTAGTAGCAGTAGTGGCAGTCGAGGTTGCAGGCCGAGCCCGCCGGTTTGAGCATGATCGAAAAGGCCGCGGGGGCGACCTGTTTCTCCGCGTCGCGGAACGTAAATATCTGCTTCTGTTTCATGGAGCGGGCTGATGTCCCGGACAAAAATAGCAAAATCCCTCCAATATACGCCGCAAATGTCCGAAAGCGTGCCGAAACCGTACGGGCTCCGGCAAAAAACCGGGCCGCAGCGCACGTTTTTCGCCAGAATCGTATAACTTTACGTGCTGAAAAAACTTAAAAAAACCGAAACCGATGAAAAAATCGCTTATCCTACTCGGCATGTCGCTGCTGGCTGCGTGCGGCGTGCAGAAAACGGAACTCCCGCTGCTGCCCGAAGAGGCATTCCAGACCACCGTCGACGGCAAACCCGTCGCACTCTACACGCTCCATGCGGGCGACATCACCATGCAGGTCACCAATTACGGCGCCCGCGTCGTATCGCTCTGGACACCCGACCGCGAAGGCCGCTACGAGGACATCGTACTGGGCTACGAAAACATCGGCCGCTACATAGACAACACGGGCGAACGGTTCCTCGGCGCCGTGGTAGGCCCCTACGCCAACCGCATCGCAAAGGGGCACTTCACGCTCGACGGCGCGGAATACACCCTGCCGGTGAACAATAACGGGCAGACGCTGCACGGCGGGCTCCTGGGCGTAGACCGCGTGGTATGGGACGTGGTATCGGCCTCGGACGACAAACTCGTGCTGCATTACCTCCATCCCGACGGACAGGACGGGTTCCCGGGCAACCTGGATATCGAGATGACCTACTCGCTCACGCCCGACAACGAGTTCCGCATCGACTACAAGGCCACTACCGACAAACCGACCGTGGTGAACATGTCGAACCACCCGTTCTTCAACCTCAAGGGCGAAGGCAACGGCACGGTGCTCGACAACGTGATGACGATCAACGCCAGCCACACCACCCCGGTGGACTCGGTGCTGATCCCCACGGGCCAGATTGCCCCGGTAGAGGGTACGCCGTTCGACTTCCGTGAGCCGCACGCCATCGGCGAGCGCATCGGAGCGGACAACCAGCAGCTGCGCAACGGCGGCGGCTACGACCACAACTGGGTGATCGACCGCAAGACCGAAAGCGGCATCGAGCAGGTCGCCACGGTCTGGGAACCCGCCTCGGGACGTACCATCGAGGTGCTGAGCGACCAGCCCGGACTGCAGGTTTACAGCGGCAACTTCTTCGACGGCAAGAGCATCGGCAAATACGGCAAGCCGCAGCGCTACCGCGAGTCGCTGGCGCTCGAAACGCAGAAGTTCCCCGACAGCCCCAACCACGACAATTTCCCCTCGACGGTACTGCGCCCCGGGGAGACCTATACGCAGGTCTGCATCTACAAGTTCGGCGTGAAATAACACGCAGGATATGCCTTGGCGGCGGAGGGCACCCGATGGTGCCCTCCGCTGTTTTTCCGGGGCACGGATGCCGCCCGCAGCCTTAGGCGCCCGGACGCATCGTCCGACGATATAAACAAAAAAACAAACTTATAAATATTTATTGAGATAGTTTTTGTAATTTTGGAGCCATAAATCGGCTCAAAAAATGCTACGTTCGAACCTAAATACCATAAACGCCCGGATTTTCAACAAGACCGCAATACGGATCGACGACCAGGCGCTGCGCGAAGTGGAGGCGTGTTACCGTTTCCTGGAGAAATTCGAGCAGGGAAAGGTCATCTACGGCATCAACACGGGGTTCGGCCCCATGGCGCAGTACCGGATCGGCGACGCCGACCTGAACAGCCTCCAGTACAACATCATCCGTTCGCACAGCTGCGGCGCGGGCGAGGCACTGCCCGACATCTGCGTGCGGGCGGCGATGCTGGCGCGGCTGCAAACGTTCCTCAACGCCAAGTCGGGCGTACACCCCGACGTGGTGCGGATACTGGCCGATTTCCTCAACAACGAAATTTACCCGCTCGTGCCGCGCCACGGCAGCGTGGGCGCAAGCGGCGACCTGGTGCAGCTGGCGCATATCGCACTGGCGCTGATCGGCGAAGCGGAGGTCTCGTTCCGGGGCGAAACCGTCCCGGCAGCAGAGGCGATGGCGGCATGCGGCATAACGCCCCTCAGGCTTCGCATCCGCGACGGGCTGGCGCTCACGAACGGCACGGCCGTGATGACGGGCATCGGACTGGTGAACCTGGCCCAGGCGCGCCGCCTGCTGGGGTGGGCGGTGAAGGCATCGGTGATGCTCAACGAAATCGTAGAGTCGTACGACGACTTCATGGCCGGGGCGCTCAACGAATACAAACTCCACGCGGGGCAGATCGAGATCGCCCGGCAGATGCGCGCCATATGCGCCACGAGCCGCCGGCTGCGCAAGCGCGAAGCGGAACTTTACAGCGGCGACACGGGCGCGGCACCCACCTTCAGGCACAAGGTGCAGCCCTACTACTCGCTGCGGTGCATCCCCCAGATCCTGGGGCCGGTGCTCGAAACGATCTCCCAGGCCGAGAAAATCCTCGTCGAGGAGTTCAACGCGGTGGACGACAACCCGGTGGTAGACCCCGCGGCGGGGACGATCTACCACGGCGGGAATTTCCACGGCGACTACGTGTCGCTGGAGATGGACAAGCTCAAGATCGCCGTGACGAAGATGACGATGCTCGCCGAACGGCAGCTGAACTACCTTTTCCACGACCGGATCAACGAGACGCTGCCGCCGTTCGTAAACCTCGGCAAATTGGGGCTCAACTACGGGTTGCAGGCAGCGCAGTTCACGGCGACCTCGACCACGGCCGAGTCGCAAACGCTCTCCAACCCGATGTACGTCCACTCGATCCCCAACAACAACGACAACCAGGACATCGTGAGCATGGGAACCAACGCGGCGATGCTCACGCGGCAGGTCGTGGAGAACGGCTACCAGGTCGCCGCGATCGAGATGCTGGCGCTGGTGCAGGCCGCCGACTACCTGCAATGCGCCGGGGAGCTCTCCGACGCCACGCGGCAGTTGTATGCCGACATCCGGGGCATCGTGCCGCGCTTTGCCGACGACACGCCCAAGCACAGGGAGATCGCCGCCATCGAAAATTTCCTGAAAAACAATTCCGCTTCCCTATGAAAAAGCTCCTGACCACCCTGACCGCGACATTGTGCTGTCTTTCCGGCGCTTTCGCCGCTCGCTGGGCGAGGAGTTGCAGCAAGCTATAACCGCAGAAAATGGCAAAAACGAATAAATACGCACTCGTGACCGGCGGCAGCCGGGGCATAGGCCGCGAAATCTGCCTCAAACTGGGCGGGTGCGGCTACCACGTGCTCGTCAACTACAAGTCGAACGCCGCCGAGGCCGAAAAGACCCTGTCGGGCATCCGCGCCGCAGGCGGCGACGGCGAGGCACTGCAATTCGACGTGGCCTCGGGCGAAGAGAGCACGGCGGCCATCGAGGCATGGCAGAAAGCGCACGAAGGCGCCTGCATCGAGGTGGTGGTGAACAACGCGGGCATCCGCGACGACGTGCTGATGATGTGGATGGAACCGCAGCAGTGGCACTCGGTGATCGGCACCAGCCTCGACGGGTTCTACAACGTCACGCGGCCGCTGCTCAAGGGGATGCTCGTGAACCGGTTCGGGCGCATCGTCAACATCGTCTCGCTCTCGGGCATCAAGGGGCTGCCCGGGCAGGCCAATTACGCCGCGGCCAAGGGCGGCGTGATCGCCGCGACCAAGGCGCTGGCGCAGGAGGTGGCCAAAAAGGGGGTGACGGTGAATGCCATCGCCCCGGGATTCGTGCGCACGGACATGACCGCCGACATCGACGAGGCGGAGCTCCGCAAACAGATACCTGCCGGACGCTTCTGCGAACCGGCCGAAGTCGCCGACCTGGCGATGTTCCTCATCTCGGAACAAGCCTCCTATATCACGGGAGAGGTCATTTCGATCAACGGGGGCTTATATACCTGAGACCATGGAGAAGAGAGTAGTCATCACCGGAATGGGCATCTGGGCCTGCATCGGAAAAAATACGGAAGAAGTCACGCAATCGCTCCGCGAAGGACGCTCGGGCATCGGGCTCGACCCGGCGCGCAGGGAGCTGGGATACATCTCGTCGCTGACGGGGATCGTGGAACAACCGAACCTGAAAGGGGTGCTCGACCGCCGCAAGCGGCTGTGTCTGCCCCAGCAGGGCGAATATGCCTACATGGCCACCGCCGAGGCGATGCGCAACGCCGGAATGGACGAGGCCTACCTGGCGGCGAACGAGGTGGGAATCATCTACGGCAACGACAGCAGTGCGGCGCCGGTGATCGAGGGGATCGACATCATCCGCGCCAGGCGGAACACGGCGATGGTCGGCTCGGGCAATATTTTCCAGTCGATGAACTCGACCGTGACGATGAACCTCTCGGTGATCTTCAACCTGCGGGGCATCAACCTCACGCTCTCGGCGGCCTGCGCCAGCGGGTCGCACGCCATCGGCATGGGTTACCTGATGATCAGGCAGGGGTTGCAGGAGCGCGTGGTCTGCGGCGGCGCACAGGAGGTGAACCTCTACTCGGTGGGCAGCTTCGACGGGCTGGGGGCATTCTCGGCCCGCGAATCGGATCCCGCGGCGGCATCGCGCCCCTTCGACAAAGACCGCGACGGGCTGGTGCCGAGCGGAGGCGCGGCGACGGTGATCCTCGAAAGCCATGAATCGGCCGTCGCACGGGGCGCCGAAATCCTGGGCGAAGTGGTCGGGTACGGGTTCTCGTCGAACGGCGAGCATATCTCCGTGCCGAACGTTGACGGCCCGCGCCGTTCGCTGCTGCGGTGTCTGGAGGACGCCGGAATGCGGCCCGAAGAGATCCCCTACGTCAATGCGCACGCCACCTCGACGCCGCTGGGCGACTACAACGAGGCGGAGGCGA
>OHZI01000335.1_pt1 | contig 14487 bp, 10 predicted proteins | sample 1580511 | NCBI WGS metagenome assembly OHZI01 (sample SAMEA3882508, study PRJEB24775) | human gut metagenome | biome: human-associated habitat; feature: intestine environment; material: feces | place: Netherlands | collected 2009/2010
GCCCGCCACTGCCGTTATGTTTCTTTTAACAATTCATCCCACCGCTTTAGAAGCGAGGGACTTCTTGTCTACGGATGTTAAAATTGGAATGGATCGTTAAACGCTCCATAATACGAAACCGGTTCGCCCGCAGAAAGCAGGTGATGGACATCGCCGACGGTCTGGCAGCGGAAGTACACTTCGCCTGGTTTGCGCTCTTCCGTTCCGACGATCGTGACGGAAGTCGGCGCCAGGAACAGGCCCTGCCAGAGCTGCACCGGCGTTGTGTTGAGCAGATGGGACAGCGCGACGCAGGTAACGCCGAGATGGCAGAAGCAGACGATGACAGCTTCGCGGTTCGTTTCATCTGAAGCGTGGTAGCGGTAGCCGTCGCGTACATAACCGTAGCGAGCAAGCAGCGCATCGAGTCCGTCCGTTACGACACGATAATTTTCATCCATGTTTCCGGTTTTCATGATCGGGTTCTGTGTCCAGAGATCATGATCATAGAGATCCCGGTTCGCATCGAGCACATCCGGCAGAAAATCCCACGGAATCCGGCGTTTTCCGGTCTCCGGATCAAGGACAGGCGCATCAAATTCCCGCAGCCACGGAAGAATTTCGGCCTCGCGGCCCGCATTTTTCAGCGTAAAAGAAGCCGTATCCTTCGCGCGTCCGAGCGGCGAGCAGTAAAAATCGGTGACGTTCCATTTCGCCGTGCGCTTCGAAAGCAGCTCAGCCTCACGCCAGCCCTTTTCAGTCAGCGAATCAATCTCATAATTCGGTTCACCGTGGCGGATAAAGATAATTTTCATAAGAATTCCTTTCTTCGTATGCCACAAATCGTTTGGTTTATGCATCGAAAAGTCAATTTCAGTTCCGAAAAATCTGCGGCAGAGCACAGAACATTCAGAATTGATGTCACTTAGCTTAGTGTATCATAAATTGTCAAACTTGTGTGTGTTTCTGTGGAAAAAGATGCGGTAAATTGGAAGAGGCGTTCGCACGTCTGGTAGGCGGCCTGGGAGGAGTGGTTAAGATCTGAGAGGAGAGTGACAGAGGATGATGCGTTCTGGAAATATTTTTGAACGGGAAGGCAGCAGAGGGCATGGCTGCGATGGAGATGGCACAGAGATTACAGGAGGTGGTGATTATTCTGGTTGGGATAAGATGTATGATCAGGGCAGTATTGAAATAAAGGGGGGATGCCATTTATAAAAAAACAGTAAATTCGTCCACTTAGGACTAGCCGCCGCGGCTGTAGATTGATACAATAAAAGAAATAGGAAATATCGATTTTTTGCATAGGAGGAACACGGCGGCATGGCGGGATATGTGAGTCTTCAGGATGTAACCAAGACCTATCAAATGGGTGAGATTACCATCAAGGCTGCGGATGGGATCAGCTTTGATGTGGAAAAGGGTGAGTTTGTGATTGTTGTTGGACCGAGCGGTGCGGGTAAGACGACGGTGCTGAATATTTTAGGCGGAATGGACACAGCGACTTCAGGAAAGGTGCTGGTGGACGGCGCGGAAATCAGCAAATACCGCGGCAAGAAGCTGATCCAGTACCGGCGGGAGGATATTGGATTTGTTTTTCAGTTTTATAATCTGATGCAGAACCTGACGGCACTTGAAAACGTGGAGCTGGCGATGCAGATCTGCCGGCATCCGCTGGATGCGTCGGAGGTGCTTGCGGAGGTTGGGCTGGAAGAGAGAATGAATAACTTCCCGGCGCAGCTTTCGGGCGGAGAGCAGCAGCGTGTGGCGATTGCGCGTGCGCTGGCGAAGAATCCGAAACTGCTGCTCTGCGATGAGCCGACCGGCGCGCTCGATTATGTGACGGGAAAAGCGATCTTAAAGCTGCTGCAGGATACCTGCCGGGAGAAGGGGATGACGGTCATTGTCATCACTCACAACTCGGCGCTGACACCGATGGCGGACCGCGTGATTAAAATCCGAAACGGAAAAGTGGCGGGAATGAAAACAAATGAGAACCCGACGCCGGTGGAAGAGATAGAATGGTAGGTGGACGATGAGAGCATTTCGAAAAGACTTTATCCGGGAAATCACAAAGAACAAGGGGCGGTTTCTGTCAGTCTTTTTCATCGTGCTTCTTGGCGCGGCGTTTTTCTCGGGCATTCGGTCGGCGGAAGGAGATATGAAGGTTTCGGCGGACCGGTATTATGATGAAGTAAATTATATGGATTTGAAAGTCCTTGGAACGCTGGGGCTGACAGACGATGATCTGGCGGATATCGCGAAGACGGATGGCGTGAAAGCGGTCTACGGCGGAAAAACGGTGGAAGTGCTGCATGACATCGGCGAGAGCGAGCAGGTTGTGAAGCTGATTGCGCTGACGGACGGTGTGAATGAGCCGCGCGTGGTCGAGGGACGGATGCCGGAGAAAGAGGATGAAATTCTTGTTGATACGCAGTTTCTAAAAAGTTCCGGCTGTGAGATCGGAGATCAGGTAACGTTCACTTCCGGAACGGAGGATCCGCTCTCAGATTCGCTGACCGGGGACACGTTTACGATTGTTGGTTCGGCGACACTCCCTTATTATATGGATCTGAACCGGGGAACGGGCTCGATTGGAAACGGAAGCATCAACAGTTTTGCACTGCTGCTTCCGGAGACATTTACCTCGGATCTCTATACAGAGATTTACGTCCAGGCGGACGGCGCACAGGAAGAGGCGAGCTACAGCGATGCGTATGATGAGACGGTGAAGGCTGTACAGACGAAGATTGAAGCGCTCGAGGATGCGGCGTGCGACCGGCGGTATACGGCAGTCAAAACCGAAGGACAGGAAAAGATTGATGATGCAAAACAGCAGGTCGCTGATGCAGAGCAGAAATTAGCGGACGCAAAAACAGAGCTGGATGACGGTGCACAGCAGCTTGCCGACGCGAAAGTGACGATTGCGGACAAAGAGCAGGAACTTCTCAGTGCGAAAGCAACCATCGCCGATAAAGAGCAGGAACTGGCATCCGGCAAGGCAACGCTGAAAGATAAAGAGGCGGAACTTGCGAGCGGAAAAGCGACGCTGGAAGCAAAGGCGGCAGAGCTGGAAAGCGGAAAAGCGGAGCTGAATCAGAAAGCCGATGAACTTGCAAGTGGAAAAACCACACTTGAGGCAAAAGCGAAAGAACTTTCCGACGGAAAAGCACAGCTTGCAGAGAAAGAAACAGAACTGGCATCCGGCAAAAAAGAGTTAGAGGAAAAAATGACGCAGCTTTCGGCGGCAAAAACCGAACTGACTCGGAAGCAGACGGAGCTGAATACTGCAAAAGAGCAGCTTTCCGAAAAAGAAACGGAATTGAATATTGCAAAGGAGCAGCTTTCCGCTGCACGCGAGGAACTGGACAACAAGAAAGCAGAAACCGCTGCAGGACGCACACAGTATGAAGCGCAGAAGGCAGCGTATGAAGAACAGAAGAGTCAGTATGAGACAGCCAAGGATCAGTTAGCCCAGATTTCCAGGCAGCTTCCGATGGTGGAGGCTGCGCAGACAGAAGTGACTGGTCAGATCGAGGTGATTGAGGCTCAGCTTGACGGACTGACGGAGGAAGATGAAGCATATGTATCCCTGTTGGAACAGAAAACTGCGCTGGAAGCAAAGCAGACAGAGTTAGCACAGCAGCTTTTCACGATGCAGGAGCAGAAAACATTTCTGGAACAAAACATCGCAGCGTTTGAAGCAGCAAGCGCTGATGCGGAAGCCCGGCTTGCGGCTGCAGAAGCTCAGATTACCGACGCAGAAAGTCAGCTTGCCGCTGCAGATGCACAATTAACAGAAAAAGAGCAGGAATGCGCCGCAGGCGAGGCACAGATTGCTTCTGCAAAAGAAGAACTGGAAAGCGGCGAAGCTCAGATTACAGAGGCTCTTGCCCAGCTTCAGGATGGAGAAGCACAAGCAGAAGCTTATCAGAAACAGATTGAGGATGGCGAAGCCCAGCTTGCATCCGCCAAAGCAGCGATTGCCGACGGAGAAGCTCAGATTGAGACGAATCGCAGTAAATTAAAAGACGGAGAAACTCAGCTTGCGGCTGCCAGAGCCCAGCTTGCTGATGGGGAACAGCAGATTGCATCGTACCGACAGACGATTCAGTCGGGTGAGGCCCAGCTTGCCGCTGCAAAGCAGACAATTTCCAGTGGAGAAAGTCAGCTCGCCGACGCGAAACAGACGATCGCCGATGGCGAAACCCAGTTAGCAGAAGCAAAGCAGACGATCGCCGATGGAGAAAGTCAGCTCGCCGAAGCCAAGCAGACGATTGCCGACGGAGAAACCCAGCTTGCCGACGCGAAACAGGAAATCGCCGACGGAAAAATCTCCCTTGCGGATGCGAAACAGGAAATTGCCGATAAAGAAAAGGAACTTGAGGACGGCAAAGCCGAATATGAAAAAGCAAAAGCCGACGCCGAACCAGAAATCGCGGATGCGAAGCAGGAAATTGCGGACGGTGAGAAAACACTCGCAGACCTGAAAAAACCAACGTGGTACGTCTGGGGACGGAATAAGGTAACGTCAACTGAGAGCTTCGGTCAGGATGCCGGCCGTATCTCGAATATCGGAAAATTCTTCCCGGTTATCTTCTTCCTCGTGGCTGCTCTCGTCAGCCTGACGACGATGACACGAATGATCGAGGAACAGCGTCAGCAGATCGGAACGTTAAAAGCCCTCGGCTATTCCGACGGCGTGATCGCCTTTAAATATTTCGCATACGCGATGCTCTCCACCGTATCCGGCGCTCTCGCGGGCGTGGTGGTTGGAGAAAAAATCCTGCCCTGGGTTATTATGAATGCCTACGGCATGCTGTATACCGGACTTCCGTATTACATGACCCTGCTGAACTGGGAGCAGGGAGGCCTTGCGATTCTGGCGAGTGCAGCCTGCACCGGCGTGGCGACGATCGCGGCATGCTACAAAGAACTCGCCGCAGGTCCGGCAGAGCTGATGCGGCCGGAAGCACCGAAAAACGGCAAACGGATTTTCCTGGAACGCATCGGCGTACTCTGGAAACATCTGAACTTTACGCAGAAATCAACCGTGCGGAATCTGGTGCGGTATAAAAAACGATTCTTCATGACCGTTATCGGAATCGGCGGATGCATGGGTCTGATCCTCGTCGGTTTCGGCCTTCAGGATTCCATCACCGCGATTGCGAAAAACCAGTTCGTCAGCCTCTTCACCTATCAGGCGAATGCTGTGCTGAATTCAGATGTGGATGAATCCGAAAAAGAAGCATTGCAGACCGATCTGGAAAACTACAGCGGCATCGATGAGCTGCTGGAAATGTACTGCCAGAACATCGAACTGCAGACCGACAAAAAGACCGTGGATGCAGTGCTTGAAGTGCCGAAAGAACTGACGAATTTCAATGACTTCTATGCCTTCCGAGACCGGAAAAGCGGAGAAGTTTACGAATTCCCGACCGACGGCGGCGCAGCCATCAGCGAAAAGACAGCAACGATGCTCGGCGTAAAAGCAGGCGACACGGTTCAGCTGAAAAAAGGCGATGATATTGTGGACGTAAAGATTTCGATCATCGTCGAAAACTACGTGCGCCATTACCTGTATCTGGCCCCGGATCTCTACGAGGAGCTGTTCGGCGGAGCGCCGGACTACAACCAGCTTCTGATGAAATATCAGGACACGTCGGGCAATTATGAGACAGCACTCGGAGAAAAAATCATGACGTACGACGGTGTAGCGGCAATCTCGTTCACATCCGACCTGATTGATCAGATTGACAACATGCTTCGTTCCCTCGACATCGTCATCGTGGTGCTGATCGTATCGGCGGGCCTGTTGGCGTTTGTGGTGCTGTACAACCTGAACAACATCAACATCACCGAACGACAGAGAGAGCTGGCAACGCTGAAAGTGCTCGGCTTCTTCGACGGCGAGGTGGCATCGTACGTGTACCGGGAAAACATGGTGCTGACACTGTTCGGCGTTATCGCGGGCATGGGAATTGGAACGTTTTTACATCATTGCGTAATTCAGACCGTCGAGGTCGATATGATGATGTTCGGACGAAACGTGTTCCCGCGGAGCTACGGCTGGAGCGCCCTGATTACCATGGCGTTTGCCCTGTTCGTCAACTTTATGATGTTCTACCGGTTAAGAAAAATTGATATGATTGAATCGCTGAAAAGCGTGGAGTAAACAACAGAAAAAGGCCGTCCGCGGTGATGCAGAGAATCTGCAGAAACCGTGGGCGGTTTTTTCATTTTGAAAGTGAAATATGAGCCGGAATGCTTGTTTTTTCAGACATTTCGTTGTATAAAAAAGATAAGGGTTTTTATCAGAACAGGATCAAAAAACAAAGAGTAAAGGGGATTTTTACAAATGGGAACAACAGAAACGAAAAAAATGAGAGTCGGCGTTGTCGGCTGCGGAGCGATCAGTGATATTTATCTGACGAACATGATTCATAACTTTGAGAATCTTGAGGTAGCAGCATGCTGTGCAGGCCATCTTGAACATGCGAAAAAGAAAGCAGAGCAGTATGGCATCAAGGGCTGTACCTACGAGGAAATTCTGGCAGACCCGTCGATTGAAATGGTAGTCATTCTGACACCGGCACCGACCCACGAGGGGCTGATCCGTCAGGCACTGGAAGCCGGAAAACACGTTTACACTGAAAAAACAATGACCCTCGCACCGGAAACGGCAGCGAAACTGATCGGGCTGGCAGAGGAGAAACATCTCTATCTCGGTTCCGCACCGGACACCTTCCTTGGATCGGCACTGCAGACCGCAAGAAAAGCGATCGACGACGGGCTGATCGGCGAGGTGACATCTTTCTAAGCATGCGCAAACCGCGATCTTGATTTGCTGGCGAGCATCTTTCGTTTTCTGCGGATGCCGGGCGGCGGTATCTGCTACGATTTCGGTGTTTATTATCTGACGGCAATTGTGAGTCTTTTTGGTCCGGTGGATCGCGTTGTATCGTCCGTGCGAAACCTTGCGGCGAAGCGTGTGAACATCATTCCGGGCAGCCCGGAATACGGACAGGAATTTGACTATACAAACGAAAGTCAGGTCTTTACCATTCTGGAAATGAAAAACGGTGTGACCGGTACATTCTGCGTCAATGGTGACAGCGTCATCAATGATCAGGCGGTATTCACCATTTACGGTAAAAAAGGTATCTTAAAGCTTGTTGATCCGAACAATTTCGGCGGCGATGTTGTCTATATTCCGGGTGTAAAAGACTGGACACAGCAGGCTGTTCCGGAAGTTTTACATTATGGCTTTGATTACAGCGAAAACAGCCGTGGTCTTGGCCCATCTGAGATGGCAGAAGCAATTGCCGAGGGCAGACCAAACCGTGCGAGTGCCAAAATGGCATATCACGTACTCGATACGATCGATCAGATTATGAAGAGTGCGGAAACGGGTGCATTTGAGAAGGTTCCATCCACCTGCGAAAGACCGGAGGCCATGCCGAATTCATAGTCTATTTCTGATAGGATTGCAGGTACATCTGACGGAAGTCGGTAGGGCTTACATTTTTTGATTTCAAAAAGACTCTGTTAAACGTAGAAATACTGTTAAAACCGGATTCGAGCGACACTTCGGTGATCGTGAGATCCGGTTTTTTTAACAGGTTTTCGGCGATATGGAGCCGTTCCCTGGTGACGAAATCCGTGAAGGAGAGGCCGGTGTATGCGCGGAACAGCTTGGAAAAATGGCAGCGGGAGAATCCGGCGACTTTTGATGCTTCTTCCAGGGAAACCGGTTCGGTGCAGTGACTTGAGATCCAGGTACATGCAGCAACCATCTGGCGGTGTACCTGTGCGGAATGGCCTGTTTTTTGCGGTGCGGCAGTTTCGGTCGGCACGGAGAGATTTTCGCCGAGCAGAATAAAAAACTGATATAGCAGAACGCATCCGCGCAGTTCGGAAAAACTGATACCGGAGAGGGAGAGCCTGCGCAGCTCTGTCAGAAATCCGCGAAGCTTTTCGATTTCCGGGAAGTTGTTCTGATTCAGAAGACGGATCTGATAAAAAAGATAAGCAACAGACTGGAAATCCACGCGTTTTTCCAGAAAATCTGCATCGAGCTGAAGCATGATCAGGCGATGTTCTCTGTTGGTTGTGGAAACAGCGTGCAGCTCGCCGGGCCAGATAAAAAGAAGATCACCGGGCTTTAGCGGAAAGGTTTCTCCATTTACTTCATAGATAATGCCGTCATCCTGTGCAAGCACAATTTCAATATAGTGATGCCAGTGCAGACCGAAATAGGCGGGGACATGCGAAATAGAGATATCGTAAACATAGCTGTTAGCAAAATGATTGTTTTCGAAAAAAGAAGTCGAATCGTTTTTCATGGCAAAAGAATCCTCCGTATCTGATAAACGGTATTATACAACAGAAGAGAGAAAAAATATAGAAAAAATCGAAACATCTGGGCAATGATCGGCAATATATAAGTAGTGTTTTACGAGGATCTGTATTATGGTTAAGATATGAAAATTGTGAAGAACGGCAGAAATCGGAAAAAGAGTGATGTGATTTTGGCGAAAATTCACAATAAAAGTTTATGAAAAGTGAAGAAGTGAGAGGTAAGCGAAAAATGCAGATTTATGTAGATGGAAATGCTGTGCGAAGCGGAAATGGGCAGAAGGAATATCCATTTCGGACGATTTCCGAGGCGGCAAAAATTGCAAGGCCCGGCGACGAGGTGCTTGTAGCACCTGGCGTATATCGGGAATATGTAGATCCGGCGAATGCGGGATGTGAGGATGCAAGAATTGTGTACCGTTCTGTGGAACCGGGAAAAGCTGTGATTACCGGTGCGGAAATTGTGGATAACTGGGAGCATTTGGAAGGTGATGTGTGGACAGCGCGCGTTTCGAACGGATTGTTTGGGGATTACACTCCATATACGACACTGGTCAGCGGTGACTGGTTTATCGCATCCTACACGGCACACACCGGAGAAGTGTATCTGAATGGAAAATCCATGTATGAGGTGACAAGTCTGGATCAGGTGAAAAAGCCGGAGATCTATAAAAAATCCTGGGATCAGGCATTCACGGTTTACACCTGGTATGTGGAGCAGGATGAAGAGAAGAATGAGACCGTTTTCTATGTGAATTTCCAGGGAAAAAATCCGAACGAAGAAACCGTAGAAATCAATGTACGTGAGAATTGCTTTTATCCGTCGAATGAGGGCATCGGTTACATCACTCTGTCCGGCTTTGTTGTAAAACAGGCGGCAACTCAGTGGGCTCCGCCGACGGCATATCAGGAAGGAATGGTCGGCCCGCACTGGTCAAAGGGATGGATCATCGAGGATTGTGAGATTTCAGATTCGAAGTGCTCGGGCATTTCACTTGGAAAATACAGACAGCCGAACAATGACAATAAATGGCTCAAATGGAAATTCAAAGATGGTACACAGACGGAGCGTGACTGTATCTGCCAGGCGCAGCGGGAGGGATGGACGAAGGAAAATATCGGAAGTCATATCATCCGCCGGTGCAACATCCATGACTGTGGACAGACAGGTATTGTAGGCCACTTAGGCGGTGTGTTCTCGATCATTGAGGACAATCATATTCACCATATCAACAACAAACAGAACCTTGCGGGTGCGGAGATCGGCGGCATCAAGATGCATGCGGCGATCGATGTAATCATTCGAAGAAACCATTTCCATCACTGTACGAGAGGCCTCTGGCTTGACTGGCAGGCACAGGGCACACGTGTTACGCAGAACCTGTTCCATGACAATACGCTGCCGAACGAGGAAAATGCAAATCCAGAAGGTATGGACGGTATCGGCGAGGATATCTTTATTGAAATTTCCCACGGACCGACACTGGTGGACAATAACGTACTGCTTTCGGACCGCGCGATGAAGCTGGCAACACAGGGTGTTGCGGTAGTACATAACCTGATCGCGGGATCGTTTACTGCTGTCGGCCGAGGTGTCAACAATGGCTCCGAAAAGCTGCCGTCGCCGCGCTACACACCGTACCATGTGCCGCATCGCACAGAGATCAACGGATTTATGACGGTTCTTCACGGTGACTGCCGGTTCTACAATAATATCTTCATCCAGAAGCCGGTTCGTGCGGGAATGGAAGAAATCCGTAAACTGACTGGGGATAATGAATGGGATGACGGAAATCTGACAGCAGGAACCGTGCCGTACAGCGGATATCCGACGCTGGAGGAGTACGTGGCAAGATTTGAGGGCTACTGCGGAATGGGTTCCGGAAAGTCACCGGATCTGTATTACGAGAAGCTGCCGGTATGGCTTGGCGGCAACGTTTACTTCAATGGGGCGAAGCCGGCAGAGCAGGAACAGGACGCTGTAGTGGATACCGAGCATGAAATCACCATCGGTGTAAAAGAAGAGAACGGAAAATGGAAACTGGAGACCAATGTTTACGATTATCTGCCGCAGAATGCCTGTGCAGTGATCTCAACGGAGACACTTGGCATGGCATTTGAGCCGGAACAGAAATATGAGAATCCGGATGGAACGCCGATCGTGTTCCGATATGACTACTTCGGAAACCGTCAGGGCATTCATCCGCTGCCGGGCCCGTTTGCATCAAAAGAGGCTGCGGAAGAAGCACTATCATAAAGAAATTCTATAGACCCGCAAAAAAATAGCGTAAAAAATTCAGCGCCGCAGAGAGTGAATGACTGCGTCACAGCCTTTTTTGCAGTGTTTTCGGGTTTTACTATAACAAAAAGGAGTATAGAGAAATGATTTACTATGTCAATAATTCCGCTCCGAAGAATGGAAACGGAACAAAAGAGATGCCGTTCAAGTTCATCAACGATGCGGCAAAAATTGCAAAGGCAGGAGATGAAGTTCTGGTTGCACCTGGTATTTACCATGAATATGTTGATCCGGTCAACGGCGGAACCGAGAATGCAAGAATCGTCTATAAGAGTGAGAAGCCGCTCGGCGCAAAGATCACCGGTGCGGAAACGATGAATGACTGGGAGCATTACAAAGATAATGTGTGGGTATGCCGTGTAGACAACGGAGTTTTTGGCAATTATAACCCATACACGACAATGGTCGGCGGTGACTGGTATTTTGCACCGGTGGTACGCCATACCGGCGCGGTTTATCTGAATGACCGCCAGTTATACGAGGCAGAGACGCTCGAGGAGTGTATCAAGGGCGAGGTTTATGCGCCGTCCTGGGAGCCGGAGTGGTCGGTTTACAAATGGTATACCGAGCAGGACAAAGAGAAAAATCAGACGGTCATCTACGCAAATTTCCAGGGTAAAAACCCGATGGAGGAAAAAGTAGAAATCAACGTGCGCCGGAACTGCTTTATGCCGTCGAAAACAGGCGTAAATTACATTACGTTCAGTGGATTTGATGTCAGCAAGGCGGCAACGACATGGGCTCCGCCGGCCGCTTACCAGGACGGTATGATCGGTCCGCATTGGTCGAAGGGATGGATTATTGAGGACTGTGAGGTCAGCAACAGCAAGTGCTGCGGTATTTCGCTCGGAAAATATTACGATCCGGAGAATGACCATTACTTTACCAGAAAACACGTAAAAAGCCCGACCCAGATGGAGCGTGATGCTGTGTGCCGCGGCCAGTATCACGGCTGGACGAAGGAGAACATCGGAAGCCATATCATCCGCCGCTGCCACATCCACCACTGTGAGCAGACCGGTATTGTCGGACGGATGGGAGGTGTGTTCAGTATCATTGAGGACAACCACATTCACAACATCAACAATATGCAGCAGCTTGGCGGAGCCGAGATTTCCGGTATCAAGATGCATGCAGCGATCGATGTTGTGATGAGAAGAAATCACATTCATCATTGTACGATGGGCATCTGGTGCGACTGGGAGGCACAGGGAACACGCCTGACCCAGAACCTGCTGCACGACAACTGCCCGCCGGAGGGAACACCAAAGGCAGAGGGCGCAATGATGAGTCAGGATATTTTCATCGAGGTTGGTCATGGTCCGACACTGATCGATAACAACATTATGCTCTCACCGGTCAGCGTTCGTATGGCGACCGATGGTATTGCCTGCGTACACAATCTGATGCTTGGCTCATTAACTGCAGTTGGCGGCGGAACAGGAGACCGTTACACGCCGTATCACATCCGTCACCGTACCGAGGTTGCCGGATTCATGACATTCCTGCATGGCGATGACCGGTTCTACAACAACATCTTTATCCAGAATTACCCGGTTGAGGAAACAGAAACGGTTGAGGACATGGGCTTCAAGATGGAGGATAACCAGGAGGTCGGAACGCATGTGTTCGACGAGTATCCGACCTATGACGAGTGGATCAGCCACTTTGAGCTGGACAAACCGGCCGACATGAGCAAGCTGGAGCCGTATCACAACAAGTGCCATCTGCCGGTTTGGGTAAACGGAAACGCTTACTTTAACGGAGCAAAGGCGTGTGTGAATGAAAAAGAGAATCTTATGGATAACGAGAACCAGGTTAAGGTGGAACTTGTGGAAAAAGACGGCCACTATTCCATCAAGACGAACGTGTATGAGTTCCTGAAGGATTTTCGGACGGGAATTATCAACAGTGATATTTTAGGATACGCCTTCGAGCCGGAGCAGAGATTCGAAGATCCGGACGGAAGCACGATTATCTTCGATCAGGATTATCTCGGCGAGCACCGCGGCGTGGCAGCAATGCCGGGACCGTTTGCGGATGGAGCTGAGGCAGAGAAGATTCTGTGGTAGAAGAAATCAGAACTTACCGGTTGATACGAAAAAAACAGGGCGCTGTGCAGGAAATGGCACAGCGCCCTGTTTTGGTAAAAGGAAAGTCAGGATGCCTTTGCAGAATCTTTTGCCGTCGGCATTTTCGCGTATAAGATTTTCAGTATAATCGGTGTTGCAATACTCGAGAAAAGAATCAGCAGAATCACGGCACTGAAGAAATCGCCGGATAAAAAGCCTGCATTCAGACCCTTTTGCGCGACGATCAGACAGACTTCACCGCGGGTCATCATACCGACACCGATTTTCAGGCTGTCGCCCCAGGTAAAGCCGCATCCCTTTGACATCAGGCCACAGCCGATAATTTTTGCGGCAAGGCCGACGATGACGAAACAGATGGCAAAGAGTACGAATTTCTCGTTCATGCCGCTGAGCGTTGTTTTGAGTCCGATACTTGCAAAGAAAATCGGTCCGAAAATCATATAGGAGCTGATATCCATTTTTTCTTCGATGTAATCGGAAGAATCGAGGGAACACAGGATAACGCCCGCAACGTATGCACCGGTAATATCGGCGATGCCGAAATATTTTTCGGAAATGTAGGACAGTCCGAAGCAGAGCGCAAGACCCAGAATCGGGAGACGGCGGGTGTGCGGAAATACGGAGTTCATGCGGTTGAACAGCTTAAAGCAGAGAAAACCGAGCACAATCGCAAGGGCAAAAAACAGAATGGTGGAGGCTGCTACTTTCAGCGGATTGGATGTCGGATCTTTAAAACCGATGACAACAGTCAGCACAATGATACCAATGACATCGTCGATGATGGCCGCATTTAAGATGGTTGTTCCAACCTCTGTTTTCAGCTTGCCGAGTTCTTTCAAGGCCTGTACGGTGATGCTGACCGATGTTGCAGTCAGAATAACACCGATAAAAACAGCGTGGTAAAATTCTTCCGTTCCGACAGCAGAGAAGCCATAAAAGCTCATGTATAAGATGGCTCCAAGAACGAGAGGAACAAAAACACCGGCACAGGCGATCAGCAGGGATTTCACTCCGGTGCGGAGCAGATCCTTCAGGCTGGTGCCAAGACCTGCGGAGAACATCAGCAAAATGACACCGATCTCAGCCATCTGTGCAAGAAAGTCAGACTGCTGAACAAGTCCCAGCACACTGGGTCCAAGGACAATACCGGCAATCAGCTCGCCCACAACCTGCGGAGCCTTGCATTTTCTGGCAAGAATACCAAACAATTTTGCGAATACGATAATGATTGCCAGGTCTTTTAAAATGACATACGTATCCATGAAAAAGATACCCCCTTTTATGAAGTTTATGTATGTGTCGGCAGCTTGAAAGAGCAATGCCGGAGTTTGATACGCATACATTTTCAGTATAACAAAAATTGAGAAAAAATACTATCGGCAAGAAAGAAAAAATAAAGTAAAACGGAAAAATGATGCAGGCGTATGGAACCGTTCTTTTGTAAAACAAAACTGGAAAAGAGGATTGTGAGGGTTATTGTCAGATTAAGAGGAGTGAACGGTAATGGAAAAAGAGATATAGAAAAGAGCATGTAGATATAGTATGATCAAAGCAGCAAATAAATTTTACATGGAGTTTAAAAAGCGGGATCAAAGAAAAAAAATCGGAAGATACACTGATACAGATATCAAAAGATAGTAGTCATAAACAGCGTTATTTAAAGAAGATTATTGCTATACTTCTTATTGCTGTGGGAGTATTTGCTATTACTCTTGGAATCATGGTATGTAATAAATTGCGGCAACCACAAAATTATAT
>OHZI01000346.1_pt1 | contig 14280 bp, 9 predicted proteins | sample 1580511 | NCBI WGS metagenome assembly OHZI01 (sample SAMEA3882508, study PRJEB24775) | human gut metagenome | biome: human-associated habitat; feature: intestine environment; material: feces | place: Netherlands | collected 2009/2010
TTGAATATCCGACGGGTGCAGCCCGGTGGTCGGCTCGTCCAGCACCAGGAAATTGGGGCTCTGCATCAGCACCGTGCAGAGGTATAACCTCCGCCGCTCGCCGCCGCTCAGGCGTGCCACGTAATTGTATTGCGTTTCCGGTGTGAAGAGGAAATGCTGCAGCAGCTGCGAGGCGCTCATCCGCCGCCCGTCGCCCAGTTCGACCTGCTCGGCGATCGCCGTCACCACGTCGATCACCCTCATCGAGTCGTCGAATTCGAGCCCCTGCTGGCTGTAATAGCCGAAGCGAACGGTTTCGCCTATGTCGATCACGCCGCTGTCGGGTCGTTCGATGCCCGTCAGCAGCTTGAGCAGCGTCGACTTGCCGCAGCCGTTGTCGCCCACGATCCCCAGCTTTTCGTAGCGGGTGAAGTTGTAGTTGAACTTGTCGAGGATCACCACGTCGCCGAAGCGTTTGCTCACGTCGCGGGCCTCGAATATCTTGGTGCCGATCCGCGACGCCCCGACGTCGAGCCGCACCTCGCCGCTGCGGCGCGTCGTTTTGAGCCGCGATTCGAGATCGCGGAACGCGTCGATGCGCGACCGCGCCTTGGTCGCCCGCGCCTGCGGCTGGCGGCGCATCCACTCCAGTTCGCGGCGGTAGAGGTTCATGTCGCTCGCCCGCTGTGCCGCGTCGGCCGTTTCGCGCTCCTGTTTCTTTTCCAGGTAATAGGAGTAGTTGCCCGCATAGTGGTAGATCCGGCGGTTTTCCATTTCGAGGATGTCGCTGCACACGCTGTCGAGGAAATACCGGTCGTGGGTCACCATCAGCAGTGCGGCGCTGCTCGCCGCGAGGTACTCTTCGAGCCACTCGGTCATGTCGGTGTCGAGGTGGTTGGTCGGCTCGTCGAGGATCAGCAGGTCGGATTCGCTGATCAGCACGTTGGCCAGCGCCACGCGCTTGAGCTGCCCGCCCGAGAGGGTTTCCACTTTTTGCCCGAAGTCGCGGATCTTGAGCCGCGAAAGGATCCGCTTGGCGCGCTGCTCGTAATCCCACGCTTCGAGGGCATCCATCCGCGCCATTGCCTCCTGCAACCCTTCGCCCGACGCATCGCCGATCGCCCGCTCATACTCCGCGATAGCCTTCAGGGCGGGGCTCTCCGAGTGGAAGCAGGCTTCCAGTACGGTCATGCCCGCCGGGTATGCGGGGCTTTGTTCCAGGTAGGCGATCCTCAGGCCGCGGCGCGGCACGACGCTGCCCGCGTCGTGGCTTTCCTTCCCCGCGATGATGTTCAGCAGCGTGGTTTTCCCCGTGCCGTTCTTCGCCACGAGGGCCACGCGCCGGCCCTCCTCGATCGTGAACGAGATATTTTCGAAGAGCACCTGCTCGCCGTACGATTTGGTGAGGTTTTCCACCTGGAGACAAGAAGCCATAACGTGTGATTTAGATTTGCAAAGCTACGCAAAATTCCCGAACCGTGCCAATCGCCGTCCCGGAAAGGGGCTCCGGCCCCCGGAAAACGGGCTGCCCCTCCCCGAAAAAAGGACGGCGCACGACGGTCATATCCCCTCGTGCGCCGTTTCTCGTTGCCGGACTTCCCCCGGAAACGTTGTGCCGTTCCGGTTTTTCACCCCTCCCGGCGCCATGCTTTCCGGGCGGTTCCCTTCTTCCGTCAACCTCCCTTTTCCCGGGTTGCGGGTTCCCGTCACAGTGTTTTCTCCGGCACCGGATCCCTCCCTGCGGCATCCGCTTTCCCGGACACCCGTTTCCAGACACTATTTTTCCCCGCCCTGCCTTTCGGGCGCACTACCAGTTCTTGCGCAGGTCGCGCGTCAGGGGGAACTCGGTGATGCGCAGCGTCGTGCAGCCGTAGGGGATCAGCGTGATCTCTTCGGCGGGGTTGGCGGTCTCGTTGGTGCTGTACGGCTGGGGGCCGGCGCTCTCCTGGTAGAGCACCCATTCGTCGAGTCTGCGCCCGCGCGCCCTGATCTCCACCGGGGCGTTTTCCAGCGTCCACGGATAGGCGTCGCCGATGTCGCGCCGCTCGACCCTGAATGCCTCCGCAATGCGTTCGGGGCGGACGTCCTCCTCGAAGAGCGTGTAGTTCCACGGGGTTGTAGGCCGCACCTCGTAATACCACGGGCCGTAAATCTGTTTGCCCGGGTTGCGGACTTTCGACCATTGTTCGCCGATGCGCAGCGAGTAGACCAGCGGCCCGCGCTCGACGACGGCCGAGCGTTCGTACCAGCGGCTGACGGCGACCTCCATCGGCAGGCGGAGCGTCACCACGTCGCCCGTGCGCCATGCGCGCCGCACTTCCGCCACGGAACCTTTCCCGGGCGACGCCACGGCCTGACCGTTCACCGCTACGGTCGCCCCCTCGCACCAGCCGGGGATGCGCAGGCGGAGCGGGAATTCGGCCGTTTTCACCTTGCGGCCGTCGATCCTTATCTCGAAACGTATCTGCTCGTCGAAGGGGTATTGCGTCCGCTCGGCGATCGTCACCCGTACGCCGCCGGCCACTTCGGCCGTGACGTTGCAGGGCGAGTAGACCATCGCGGCCAGCCCGCCGTCGTGGGTGGCATACCACAGGTTTTGCGTGAACTTGGGCCATCCCTGGTGCATGTTCGACGTGCAGCAGGCATAGCCCGTCAGCAGGCCGTAGAGGATGTCCGTGCCGTCGTGGCTCTGCTCGAAATTGCGGCGGTGGTCGGTAATCATCACCTGGTTGACCTGCTGGTAGTACTGGCGGGCGTCATAGGCGTCCGTGGCCTGCGTGGGCAGGGCGTTGAACGCCACGCGCTCCAGATGGTCGGCGAACTGCACGTCGCCCGTGATTTCGGCCATCTCCTCCAGCGAGTACATCATCTCCACGGCCGTGCAAAGCTCCGAACCCTGCGTCGGGGCGGCGCCGTGCAGCGCCTCGTCGCCCCCGTACAACCCCGTCGGCAGGCCGATGTAGCGGCGTATGTCCTCGAAGCCTTTCTTCACGGCCGCCACATGCGCCGGGTCGTTGCTGCGCTGGTAGTAGACCACCGGCTCCTTGATCCCCTGCGCGAGGTTCACGCAGTGCAGCGAGAAGGGCGTCGGGATCACCTCCCCGCCGGCGAGGATGCCCGTCCAGTCGAACGTCTGCCGGTGGATCAGGTCGCCCAGCTCCAGCAGGAATTCGTCGCCCGTGATGTTGTAAAGCCAGTAGACGATGCCCAGATTGTCGCCGCCGCGCTGTTCGCCCCAGAAAGTCCAGTGCCCCAGCGGGGTCTTCGGAAGCTCGCGCAGCTGGTAACGGAAATAGGCGCTCATCAGTTCGATGACGCGCTCGTCGCCCGTCGCCGAGTAGTATTGTTGCAGCACCTTGAGCATGACCATCTTGGGCCACCAGTCGCGGGCGTTGTCGCGCTGTATGGCCGGGCTTTCGAACGGACGGTCTTCCGCCGGGCCGAAATAGCCGTCGGGCTGCCGGCTGCCGAGCGCCCACTCGACCCAGGGGCGGGTCTTTTCGATCAGCCGTTCGTCGCCGAGGATATAGGCCAGCGGCAGCAGCCCGTCGATCCAGTAGGGGCCGCGTTCCCAGACGTCGCCGTCGCCGCCCAGCCAGCCGTTGCGCGGGCCCATCACCTCGGGGTAGACCGAATCGAGGTGCCCCGTCAGCCCGTCGGCCTGACGCTGCAACTGGTCGCGGAGCCACCCTTCGGCGCGGATGGCGCCCAGCGGAAGTTTCACGAAGGGCTTTTCGCGCAGCGGGGCGCGGTTGTTGGCATAGGGTGCCGCGGCCGTCGCGGCGGTCGTTACCAGGAGCAGGCCTGCCAGCAGCAGGGACATGAGTTTTTTCATACGTACGGTTTTGGTTAGCCGGGACAAAATTAACGAAATTCCCGGCTGCGGGGTGTATGCAAACGTGCAAATTCAGTATGCATCGGCGGGCGCGGTTTGTTATCTCCCTCTTTTTTGCTACCTTTGCCCAGTATCACCAATGTGAAGCAAGGCTGAAATGGAGCTATCGAAAGAGCGTATCGAATCCCTCAGGGAACTTCTCGCCCCGGCAAACCGTAAGATCGTGATTGTCGCCCATACCAATCCCGACGGCGATGCCGTGGGTTCTTCGCTCGCCTGGGCCGAGGTGCTGCGGGGAATGGGACACGAGGTAACGTGCATCGTCCCGAACAAATACCCCTATTTTCTCGACTGGATGCCGGGTATCGGCCAGGTCGTGGTCTTCAAGAACGACACCGCGGGCGATGCCGTGCGCGCCATCGCCGAGGCCGACCTGCTCTTCTGCCTCGACTTCAACGCCGTGTCGCGGCTCGAAATCCTGAGCGATACGATCGAGGCCAACACCACGGCGCGCCGCGTGCTGATCGACCACCACCTTTCGCCCGACGGGCATTTCGACCTCTCGTTCTCGTATCCCGATTCGTCGAGCACCTGTTTCCTCGTATACAGTATCATCGAAGCGCTGTTCGGCACCGATGCCATTACGCGGCAGATGGCCGAGGCGCTCTACGTGGGCATCATGACCGACACGGGCAACTTCGCCTACTCGTTCCTCACGCCGGAGCTGTTCCGCGCCGTGGCGGTGCTGGTCGAGAAGGGCATCAGCATCCCCGAGATACACAACAACGTCTATAACGCCTATACCGAAGGCCGCGCACGATTGTTCGGCTATGTCATCAACCGCAAGATGGAGATCATCCAGGACGGGACGGTGGCCTATATGTCGCTGATGGAGAACGAAATGCGCCGTTTCCAGTTCCAGCAGGGCGACAGCGAGGGTTTCGTGAACTACGCGCTGACGATCAAGAAGATGAAGATGTCGGCCATGTTCCTGGCCCACCGCAAGTTCATCCGCGTGAGTTTACGTTCGCGCGGAGATGTCGACGTCAACCTCTTCGCCCGCAAGTACTTCAACGGCGGCGGCCACAAGAATGCCGCGGGAGGTAAATCGTTCGTTTCGATGCAGGAGACTATCGACCACTATATCAAGTCGGTAAAGGAGTTCGCCCAAGACGGGCATCTGGGTTGAGGACGCTATGGCTGGTGGCCTTGCGCCGATAACCTACGAAAGTTATGGACGATTTCCGACTTAAAGTTTTTATCACCGCAGCCCGGACGCTCAGTTTCACCCGGACTGCCGAGCAGCTGTTCATTTCCCAGCCCGCCGTCAGCAAGCATGTCGGTGAGCTCGAATCCCGTTATAAGACGCAACTCTTCGTCCGCCGCGGCAGCCGCCTGGAGCTGACCCCGGCCGGTGAAACCCTGCTGACCTGCGCCGAACGGCTGGCCGGCGACTACCGCCGCATGGAGTATGAGATGAGCCTCTGCGCGAGTGCGGTCGAGGGCGAACTGCGCCTCGGTGCCAGCACGACCATCGCCCAATACCTCCTGCCGCCGATCCTCGCCCGCTTCACCACGCGTTTCCCAGGCGTGCGGGTCTCGATGATGTCGGGTAACAGCGACCAGGTCGAACAGGCACTGTGCGGGCGCAGCATCGACCTGGGGATGGTCGAGAGCCTCAGCCGCCGGCAGGGGTTGCACTATACGCTCTTCGCGCCCGACGAACTGGTGTTGGTCGCACGTACGGGCGGCCCCTATGCGCGGACGGATGCCGTGACGCCCGACCGTTTACGGCAGATTCCCCTCGTGCTGCGCGAGGGCGGGTCGGGGACGCTCGAAGTCATCAAGACGGCACTCGGCAAGGCCGGGATCCGCATCCCGGAGCTGAACGTGGTGATGCGCCTCGGCTCGACCGAGGGGATCAAGGCATTCGTGCGCAACAGCGACGCCATGGCCATCCTGTCGGTGATTTCGGTCGTGGACGAGCTGCGCAGCGGTACGCTGCGAATCGTCGATGTCGACTCCCTGGCGCTCACGCGCGACTTCGTGTTCGTGCATCCCGAGGCCGAACCTGCCCGGCTTGTCCGGCAGTTCGTCGATTTCGCCCGGGCCGACCGCTGACCCGGCGGGCATCCCGTTCCCGTTTTCGTATTCTGTTCCCGCATCCCGTTCCCGTTTCCATTTTCGGGCATCGCTGCGCGGCTGCAGTTTGCGTTATAACTTATGGTTATGTAGGATAACCGGTTCTTGTTCCATATCCCGCCAAAAGATGCGATCTTTGTCGGCGAAACAAAGGAAAAGTTATAACGGCTTCTTAAAAAAACACGAAGGATATGTTGAAAAAAGGTAATAGGGCGAATACCCTGCACGGGATTCTGCTGATCGTCCTGTTCTCGTTCGCGGCATTCTACATCGCCGGGTTCCCCCTCGTAAAGAAACTTTCGTTCAGCCCGCTGATCGTCGGCATCGTGCTGGGCATGCTCTATGCCAACAGCCTGCGCAACAAACTGCCCGAAACGTGGGTGCCCGGCATCAGGTTCTGTACCAAGCAGGTGCTGCGCTGGGGCATTATCCTCTACGGGTTCCGCCTGACGCTCTCCGAGGTGGCCGCCGTGGGTATTCCGGCCGTCGCGGTCGACCTGGTCGTCGTGACGGTCACGATCCTGGGCGGCGTCCTGCTGGGACGCCTGCTGAAGATCGACCGCGACACGGCGCTGATGACCTCGACGGGCAGTGCCATCTGCGGCGCGGCGGCCGTACTGGGTGCTGAGCCGGTCGTGAAATGCGAGGGGTACAAGACCGCCATCGCCGTCTCCACGGTCGTGATTTTTGGCACCCTCTCGATGTTCCTCTATCCCCTGATGTACCGCACGGGGATGCTCGACGCCCTGACGGACACGGGCGTGGCCGTCTATACGGGCAGCACGCTGCACGAGGTGGCCCATGTGGCGGGGGCGGGCAACGCAATGGATCCGACCGATACGCTGGGAATCGCTGGGACGGCCACCATTACCAAGATGATCCGCGTGATGATGCTTGCGCCCGTGCTGGTTATCCTGGGGTTCGTGCTGGCGGGCCGCCGGAAAACCGCCGGAGGGCACAAGGAGAAGAGCAAAATTACCATTCCGTGGTTCGCCTTCGGCTTCATCGCGGTCATCGGCCTCAATTCGCTGCTGCAATACCTGACCGGGGCGGAGAGTGTCCGCGACATTCCGTTGAACGGCGCCATCGAATATGTCGATACGTTCATGCTGACGATGGCCATGACGGCGCTGGGTACGGAAACGAGCATCGACAAGTTCAAACATGCCGGGGCGAAGCCCTTCGTGCTGGCGGGACTGCTGTATGTCTGGCTGGTCGTGGGCGGTTATTTCGTCACCAAATACCTGGTCGGGATCCTGTAACGGGGTTTTCGGCCGGGCGGCTTCCGGAGGGATCCCGTTTTTGCGCCCGGCTCCATTTTATGCCGATATGGCGCCTATCCGCCTGCATCGTCTGCATTGCCGGGGATGCCGGGAAAGAAATCCTGCCGCTGAACGGCCTATGCCGGTCGGAACCGTTGTCTTGCTGGAAGCGATCCGCTTTTTACGCTAAATTCGGCAGAGTGGGGGCTTCGTGCTCCGAATAGCGGAGGACTGCCTCCCGAACGAAGTCCGCAAAACTGCGGGCTTCTTCGTAGGTGATGGCGCCGGGATAACTCATCAGCACCAGCCGGTGGGGTGTGAAGGGCTTGCGGAACGACGGGTGGATGTATTGGTAGGGGTTGGCGACGAACCCCAGCCGCTCGTAGAAGTGCAGGCGGCGGATCGAAATGTCGTCTACGGGCGGGTCGATCTCGAGGATGACGCGCCCGACCTTCCGGCAGAAGGCCGAGAGTGCGGCGGAGCCCATGTTTTGTCCCCGCAGGGCGGGTGAGACGGCCAGGTGCTCGACATAACGGTACCCGTCGGCACCCCAGTGGAAGAGGATGCCGATGAACTCGTCGCCGCGCCAGATGCCGTCGGCTTCGAAATTCGGGTCGCCGAAAGCCCGGTCGTAGGCCTCCTCGCTCCAGCGTTCGTTGTAGGGGAACGACTTTTCGTAAAGCTCCCAGGCTTCGGCCCAGCCTTTGTCTGCGCGGGATTTGAAAGGTATGAATTGCAGTGGTCGTGTCATAGTCCGTTTTGTTTTGCGCAAAAATACTGCAAATTCCCCGCATTACCAACCCGGATAGGCCGGTCATGGCGCTCCGGGCAAAAGATAAAAGGGACTTCCCTGTTGCGTGGGAGTCCCTTTTACTGCCTTGCGGCGTGAACTTTTTATTACTCCGTTTTCCCTCCGGTAATATCCTCGGGGATGCCGTCGCAGCGTTCGTAGACCGAAATGTCCGAGCGGTCGTCCTTGGCTGTCCATATCATTTGTGTCTTCGAAAAGTCGGTCACGATGTAGCGGTGCTGCCAGTCGCCGGCACTGTAATCGTAGTTGCCGTAGATGATGGCGCCCAGTTCCTCGTCGGTTTCGATGGCGAAGCGTCCCGTGAGCTTGCGGGCGCCGAAGCTGTCTAAGTTCTGGTACATGACGTACTTCTGGTCTTTGCGGATGAACTCGATGTATACGTAGCTGCCCTGGGCGAGGGGCGCGCCGTTCCATTGGGCGAGCTGCCACGTGCCGGCGAGGTTGTTGGGCGTGACATCCAGGGGGGCTACATACGACTTGTCGTCATCGCAGGCGCAGAAGGCCGTCACGATAAGTGCAAGGAGCGTAAATCTAAAAATTGTTTTCATATGACTCGTTTTTGTCTGTTTCTTACTCTGTTTCTTCGAACCGGATCTGCAGCGTGCGCCCGCTCGGCGGGACATCGGGCCCTTCGAGGATCAGGGGCAGCTGTGCAGGAGCCCTGTGCGTTGCCTGCGCGGGGTCGAACCCGATGACCAGGTCGCCTTTGGCGCCCGGGGCGAGGGTTGCGGGCTCGCACCTGAGGGTGATTCCCCGCGGGAGCAGGTGATCGTCGCAGCGTGGCCGCATGGCATGGTCGCCCGTGTTCAGGCATTCGATGCGCTCGCTCTGCAACCCTTCCCGGGCGAACCGCACGGACTGCTGTTTGAGCCGCAGCGTCCCCATTGCATAGGGGTAATCGCCGTCCGTGAGTTCCGAGGCTATGACCGTGCCCGTGAGGTGCAGGATGGCCGTCGGCATCTTGTCCGAGAGCTGCGTATAGACGAAGATCCGCCTGTCGAAGCTCCCCGGGTGTCCCTTCGGGTGGTAGGTGACCGTCACCGTGCCTTCGCCGCCCGTGCGGACGGGCTGCCGGCCGTAGGTGGCCGCGGCGCAGCCGCAGGTGGTCTGCACGCGGGTGATGATGAGCGGTGCCGTTCCTTCGTTATGCCATTTGAACGTGTAGCTCGGCGGCGTATCGTCCTCGCCGATATGCCCTGCGTCGATCTGCGTGCGCTCGAAGCGCATGGCTTGAGCCCCGTCGGCCGTGGCGGGGTGCGCCAGGCTGTCGAGTTTGGCACGGGGGACGATGCGGATCTGTCCGCAGAGCGGTGTGGCGGCGGTAACCGCCCACAACGCCCCGCAGCAGAAGAGCATACGTGCTATCGTCGTTCCGCAGCGCATCGTTCGTTAAAGCCAGCCGTTACCGTTTGCGGATTTACGCACCGTGATGTTGAAATTGTGCGTCTCGCCCTTGCTCGAAGTGATGCTTGCCCTGGTCGTACCGGCCTTCAGCCCCTTGACCGTCAGTTTCGCACCCTCCATCGACGCCGTGGCGACCGCCGTGTCGGCGATGCTGACCGTGTAGGTCAGCGTTTCGCCGCCGAGGAAGTAGTTGGCCGGGATGGCCTTCACCTCCTTGCCCAGCGAGATGTAGAGGTTCGGGAACGAAACCTGCTTGCCGTTGCCGGAGACCGCATTGAGCAGCCTGGCCGCATTGACCTGGCCCGTGCCCATCTGGTTGCGGTAGTTGGCCAGCGTCAGCTGCATGGGCTGGTTCAGGCCGACGTCGGCGACGTAGCGGTAGTAGTTTTTCAGGCCGGTCATGTAGGAGTCGATCGGCGTGGTGGTTTGGTAGAGCAGTGCCTTGAACTCGTCGGCCGTGAAGTGGCGGCGCAGTTTTGCCGCGTACGACAGTCCCAGCGCGGCGACGCCCGAAACGTGGGGGCAGGCCATCGAGGTGCCTTCCATGTAACCGTAGCCCGTTTCGCTGATGTCGTAGGGCAGCGTGGAGAGCACGCAGCCGATCTCGCCGCGTTTGTGGTTGTCGTCGAAGTACTCGTAGTAGTAGTCCTGGTCGCCGCCCGGGGCTGCGATCGTCGTGCCGGGGCCGTAGTTGGTATAGGTTGCGGGCGTATAGTCGGCAGCCGTGGCCGATACCGAGATGCAGTCCTCGGCAGCGCCCGGGAACCCGGCCTGCGGGGCGCTCTCGTTGCCGCCTGCGAAGATGGCAAGACCGCCTTCGATCGGGCCGTTGGGCGACCCGGCGTTATGCAGGAAGTAGTCGAGGGCGTCCTTCTCCAGCGGGGCGTTCGTCGCCCACTCCTCTTCGTCCTTGAAGCCCGGCGTCCCCCATTCGTAGCTGTTGGCGCTGCCCGAGACATAGCCCCAGCTGCACTGCAGGATGACGGCGCCGTTGTCGGCCGCGTATTTGATGGCCCGGACGGTCGCCAGCGAGTTGCTGACCGTGTTGCCCGAGAATATCTGGCAGCTCATGATCTTCACGCCCGGGATGTCGCCGTTGCCGCCGGCGATCGAGCTGATGCCGATGCCGTTGTTGTTCTGCGCGGCGATTACGCCCGCTACGTGCGTGCCGTGCCCCGTGTCGTTGATGTCATCCCATGAGATGACGCCCGTCTCGAATACGAAATTGTAGCCGTAGACGTCGCCTTTGTAGCCGTTGCCGTCGTTGTCCTGCTTCGAGCGGTAAACCTCGCCTTCGTTGACCCACATGCTGTTCTTCAGGTCGGGGTGTTCGACCATGACGCCTTCGTCGAGCACGGCGACGATGATCGACTTGTCGCCCGTCGAGGATTTCCACGCCTCTTCGCACTGCACGTCGGCATCGACGATCGACTTGTCGCCGAACAGGTTGCCTCGGTTGATCAGGTGCCACTGCATCGGCAGCAGCTCGTCGTTGAAGGGATAGCCCGTATCCCCGGCGGCACGGGTCGCACGCTGCATGGCGGCGAGGGCCTCGCGGGTGAGGGGCATCGCCTTCTTGCCGGCGTTGTAGGCACGGCGGATCGTGCGGTTGAGGTTCACGTGCTGGACTTCGCCCAGGGCCGAAAGTTTCTCGGCGACCTCCTCGGCGGAGTAGTCGTCGCCGAAGCGTACGACGTACCACAGGTGCAGCTCCGATTCGCGGGTGCGCTCCTCGTTGCGGCCGTCTACGGGGAAGACGCGCTCGATCTGGTAGCCGCCCACGATGTCGAGTACCTCGTCGACCGAAAGGATGCCCGAGCGGGTGGCGGGGCCGCCGCTGCGGGTCGCTGCGGCCGCCTTGTCGAGTATCTCGCTCACGTAAGGCGAAAATTTGACGAGTATCTCCCCCGACTTGTGCTCGACAGGGGTGTCCGGGCCCGTGCCGGGCGTCGGGAGCTCCTCGTTGGTGCAGGCGGTAAATGCCAGGAATGCAATGGCAAAAATGCCGTATAAATAGTTTTTCATCGTCTTGATTATTTGGTCGTATCCTCGTCTTCCTCTTCTGCGCCGGGGTCTTTCTTGTACCCCTCGTAGAATTCGTAGTAATAGTTCAGGTTGGCGGGTTCGTTGCCGAATCCGGCCGATGCGCCCGTCGCATCCTTGCCTTCCTGCGTGAACACGAGCTGGAAGGGTGACCACCAGTCGAGGGCGGGGTGGTAGAGCAGCCAGTCGGGCAGTTCGCCGGTCAGGCGGTTGAGGTTGATGGCGAAGCGCTTGGTGTGCGGCATCACCTTCGGGGTGCCGATCAGCGCGCGGGGCAGCGTGTCGGCGTCGATGATGTCCTGCTCGGTGTATTTCTCCCAGTCGTCCATCTTGGGCAGCGGCCCCTGCAGGTAGTTGACCGAGAGCTGCAGCGTGTCGAGATCCCATTCGATCATGCGGCGCGGGAATCCTTCTTCATCGACGAGGCCGCCGTAGTTGGTTTCGACGGTGTTGCTCAGGTCGTAGATGTTCCTGCGCGTGTTGGCGCCCATGAGCAACGTCCGCAGTTTCGGGAAGTTGGTCGGGTTGATCTCGTCGGGAATTTTCTGGAAGTTGTTGCTGCTCAGGTCGAGGAACTCGAGGTTCTTGAGCGCCGTGAAGTTCTTGTCCAGCGAAACCAGCCCGTAGGCGGCGATGGTGAGGCGTTTGAGCTGCGTGAGTTTGGTGATGTACTCGCCGGTGGTGAGGTCTTTCAGGAAGGCGTTGACGTTGCTGTAGAAGTTCAGCTCGTCGGCGGCCGTCAGGTACTGCACTTCGAAAGGCAGCTCTTCCTTGGTGTCGAACATGAAGAACCGGGCGTATTTCACGCGGCCGTTCTTCTCGGGCGTGTAACCCGCCATGCCCTCCTCCCAAAGGGTGACGTCGTCCCAGTTGTCCATGCGTTCGCCGTTCTCCCACGAACTGTTGGTTCCGAGCGTGCGTGCGATGGCCAGCAGGGCGATCGAGTCGCCGCTGCGGGTGTTCTCCTCGATGGGTTCGGCGGCGCCCTGCGTGACGAGCAGGTTGTCCTGGCGGGCGAGTTCCACCTCGCGCTTTGGCTTGAACACCACGTCGGCGATACGCTCGTTGGGCTGGGAGTTGATGCTCCAGTTGAAGCGTACGGTCACCTCGCGCGGGCGGATGCCGCGGTCGAGTTCGACCTTATAGCTGTCGAATTTGAGCCAGCTTTCGGCCGAGGTGGGGACTTCGACGGCGAAGTCGACGTTGGTCTTGACCTTCACGTCGAAATAACGGGTGCCGAAGGCCGAGAAGTTGGCCACGGAAACCTCTTTCTCCCCGAGCGTGATGGCGTAGTCGAAACCCTGCTGGTCGATGGTGATCTCCTTCTTGTCCCAGGTGTTCTGCTCCTGGATGCGTACCACGCCGCGGCGGGGCGAGTCGGTCAGCGCCGAGTCGATGAGGATCCTGCACTCGGTGGTGCCGCGGCCGTTGGCCGGCGAAATGGAAATCCACGGCTCGTCGGTGGTGGCGACCCAGTCCCCCGATGCCGATACTTTGATCTTGTGGCTTCCCCCTGCGGCTTCGGCTTTGATGGCGTCGCTGTCGAGCCCGAACGCGATGTTCTTGTCGGCGTCGGAGCAACTGCATAATGCGATCGAGCAGAGGATGACCGGTATGTAATTCTTTATTTTCATTGTCGTTTCTCCTTAGGTGTTATTCGAGCATTTTGTCGCAGTTCAGGATGTTCTGGGTCTTGTCGTAGATCAGGTTGTAGACCCCCTGCTGCCAGTAGTAGCAGATGGCCGAGGCATCGAACGTGATGTTGGGGTTGTCGCTGATGTCGAGGTGGTAGATCAGGTAGGAGATCGTGTCCTCGATCTTGCGCAGGTCGTTCGAACCGATGTAGAACCCGCGCAGGCCCGTGTGCTGGTAGAGCCCCGTGGGCCACTCGCGCAGGCAGCGCTTACCCTCGGCATCGCGCTGGCCGCGGATGGCGTATACGGTCAGCCCGGCGCAGTTGAGCGGCCCGAACGGGAACTTGTCGAACGAGTTGTACGATATATCCAGCCCGTAAAGGTAGGGCAGCTGCTCGGCCGTGAAATCCTTGGACAGGGCCTTCAGTTTGTTGTAGGTCAGGTCGAGCGATATGAGCGCCGTCGAGTTCTTGCCGCCAAAGCTGCCCTCGGGGATTTCGTCGATGCTGCAACCGCGCAGGATGATGTAGGAAACCAGCGAATTGGTCGTGCCGAGGCATTTGGGGAACTTCGTCAGCCCGGGGTTGGCCGCCAGCGAGAAGGTCTCCACCCGCAGGCCCTTGTATTTGCCCTCCTCTTCGCCTTCGAAGCCGTCGATCTCGTTGTAGGAGAAATCCACCGATTTCATGACGTATTTGGACTTGGCCGAGAAGATGTTGGGAACCTTCTTGAGCTTGTTGTAGGTCACCGAGAAGGTCTCCGTGTCGTCCGTGCCGCAGAAGATGCCGTCGCTGTTGGCCGGGAGCGAAGTGATGTTGTTGTGGTCGAGGTAGAGCTGTTCGGGTGCGACCTCCTTGCCCAGCGGATGGAGCGTTTCGATCTGGTTCCGGGACAGGTCGAGCAGGCCGATCTTCTTCAGGTTGCTGAACGACTCGGGGATCTCCCTGAGTTTGTTGTTGGTCGCATAGAGGATCTGGAGCTTCTCCTTCGATGGGCCGTTGGCGATGGCGTCGAGCCCCTTGTATAGCTCTTCGGCCGACCATTGGGCGTTGTTGGAGATGTTGACCGAAACGAGCTCGGGCATCTGTGCGATCTCCACCGGGAAGCGGGTCATCTTCGGGCAGTTGTAGATCTCCAGGTCGGTCAGCGACTTGAGATTGGCCACTTCGG
>OHZI01000358.1_pt1 | contig 14104 bp, 8 predicted proteins | sample 1580511 | NCBI WGS metagenome assembly OHZI01 (sample SAMEA3882508, study PRJEB24775) | human gut metagenome | biome: human-associated habitat; feature: intestine environment; material: feces | place: Netherlands | collected 2009/2010
AAGTAAAAAGACAAGAGACTTTTTCGCTGGAAATAACTTCTATACTACTGCGGCAAACCGTATGGCGCGGGGACTGTTTCCAGAGGCAGTTACTGGGAAGGATGTGGTAGCATGCTTGCTGGATCAGAATTAGACCAGTTTTTGGATGAGTTCTTTGGCGAGGAAGAGAATACATCATGCACTGCCGGATCCGAAAACCAGAAAAAACTTAATCTTTTTACATACAGAAAAGGGGAGGCTTCAGATGAATTAGAAGAATATACTCTTCCATCAGACGGAATGATCATCCGTCAGATGAACCGGCAGAGAAAGGTGAGCCGCCGTACCTGGTTTGCATTTGCAGTTATGCTGATCGTAGTACCGATCCTGTTATTCTTTTCCGTGAAAATCTGGGGAGGACGAAAATACCTGCTTTGCAGTCTGATCGTGGTGATAGCCGCTATGCTTCCCTTTTTCATGATGTTTGAAGGCAGGAAGCCAAAGGCAAGAGAGATCATGGTGATCTCTGTATTAGCTGCCATTGGGGTAGCAGGACGCGCCGCTTTTTTCATGGTACCAAGCTTCAAGCCAGTGGCTGCCATCGTTATCTTAACCGGGATCTCCTTTGGCGGAGAGGCAGGTTTTCTGGTGGGAAGCCTTACTATGCTGATCTCCAATATGTTTATGGGGCAGGGTCCCTGGACACCCTGGCAGATGTTTTCCTTTGGAATGATCGGATTTCTTGCCGGGATTTTATACCAGAAGGGGATTTTAAAAGCCAGGAAGTTAGATCTTTGTATCTATGGATTTTTGAGTGTGTTTTTAATTTATGGCGGCATTATGAACCCTGCCAGTGTTCTTATGTCCTACGGGTACATTACCAAAAGCAGCCTGATCGCTTACTACATTTCAGGCGCGCCTGTGGATCTGGTACACGCAGTCTCCACGGTGATTTTCCTGTGGCTCCTTAGCCGCCCGCTTCTGGAAAAACTGGAGCGGATCAAGGTAAAATATGGACTGATACAGGAACCGGAGAACCGATAATCTGAAAATAGATGTAAGTGGAATTTGATTTTTAAAAGAAGGAGAAACGAAAAATGTTAAATCCCAGAAAGAAAAGGAAGGAATGTTATTTTGCCGGAATACTGGCGGCGGCAGCTGCCATCAGCCTGTTATCCGGCTGCGGTGGTGGGACACCGTCCTTAGAAGAAGCGCTAAAGAAGACGGCTTCTTACGAACAGACAAGCATTCCCTCCCCGGCTTCTGACTCCCTTGGCGGTGAGTGGGCAGTGATCGCACTGGCACGCTCCGGCGAGCAGGCAGAGGACGGTTATTACGAAAAATATAGGGCGAACCTGGAAAAACGGGTGAAAGAACAATCTGGCGTACTTAGCGAAAACCGTTATACGGAATATTCACGGGCGATACTGGCTTCCCGGGCAATTGGAATCGATCCTGCTGATATTGGCGGCTATGATCTTGTGAAGCCATTAGAAGACTTTGATTCCGTTACAGCCCAAGGATTAAATGGTGCTGTTTTTGCCCTTCTTGCTTTAAACGCAGACAGAGCAGACACCAACGGAGAACTGGAACAGAAATATCTGACTTATATTGTAGACCAGGAAAAACCGGATGGAGGCTTTTCCTTAGATGACAGCTCTGATACCGCAGATGTGGATCTGACTGCCATGACCTTACAGTGTTTAGAGCCCTATGCCACAGAGGAAGAAATCAGTGCCATCATTGACCGGGGCGTGGAATTTTTAGCGGACGCGCAGGCAGAGGATGGCGGCTATGAGGCGTATGGGGATAAAAGCTCTGAGTCCGTTTCCCAGGTGATCCTTGCACTTAGCACGTATGGGATCGACTGCAACAAGGATGCACGTTTCCAGAAAAAGGAAAAAGGGCTTTACGACACCCTGATGGAGTATTATAAAAAAGATGGAAGCTTTTCCCATGTATTAGATGGGGACAGCGATCCCATGGCTACCGACCAGGCGTTTTGTGCAATGGCGGCATATAGCCGGTTTTTAAATGGCAAAACCAGTTTTTATGATATGAGCGAATCCAATTGACACACAAGAAAAAGAACCTGGATCAGTTAGTGAAAAAAGGGCAGGAGGAAAGAAATGGCAGATAAGATCACACAGCTTCAGAAGGAGCTTGGAACCATTATAAAAGGAAAAAAAGAAGTTACGGACAAGATCATCATGGCAGTGCTGGCAAGAGGACATGTGCTTTTGGAAGACGTTCCTGGTGTTGGAAAGACAACCACAGCTTTGGCACTTTGCCGTCTTATGGGAATGGATTTTAACCGGATCCAGTTTACTCCGGATGTAGTCCCTTCCGATGTAACCGGATTTACCATGTACGAAAAACAGACAGGCAAATTCATCTACCGCCCAGGTGCGGTGATGTGCAACATGCTTCTGGCGGATGAGATCAACCGAACCTCCAGCAAAACCCAGGCAGCTCTTCTGGAAGTCATGGAAGAGGGAAAGGTAACGGTGGATAACGAGACACATCCCGTTCCCCAGCCCTTTGTAGTCATTGCAACCGAGAACCCCACGGGCTCTTCTGGAACCCAGATGCTGCCGGAATCCCAGTTGGACCGATTTATGGTAAGCCTTTCCATGGGTTACCCGGATCACGAAAACCTGGTAGAGCTGCTTCGGGACCGGCAGACAGCCAATCCGTTGGAGAGGGCGAAAGCAGTTATTACAAAAGAAGAAGTCGTAGATTTACAGGATCAGGTACAAAAGGTATATATGGCAGATTCCATCCTGAACTATATTGCAACCCTTGCGGAAGCCACCAGAAACCATCCTATGATTACACTTGGTCTTAGCCCCCGTGGAACCCTGGCTTTATGCCGTATGACAAAGGCGGCTGCATTCATGGAAGAACGGGATTATGTGATCCCGGAAGATGTAAAAAAAGTATTCACAGATGTAACCGCACACCGCATGATTCTGGATTCCAGAGCCAGATACCAGGAGCAGAGTGCGAAGGACATTTTAGAAGAGATTTTAAAGGATACACCGGCACCGAAGGTAGAGGGATAATGAAAAACAGGATTTTACTACTCATATGGTTCATACTGCTTGCCTTGGCTGCCATTTTTACTGGAGCCTGGGTATATGCCGTTCTTTTGCTTTTATCTGCCCTTGCGGTAGTGGCTTTTTTGCTGCTTGGTTTCTTTTTCGGAAAAAAGATCACCATGAAGCTAAAGCTCCCAAAAGCAGCGGAACAGGATGGAATCTGGAAAGGAAAGCTGCAGATCGTGAATGACTCTGTCCTTCCGGTATTTTTAGGAAAAGGCAGCCTGCATCTGGAAAATCGTTTTACTGGGGAACAGATGGAGCTTCCATTTTCGTTTTCCCTTAAAGGAAGAGGGAAAAAAAACATTGACTTCCAGGGAAAAAGCCAGTGGTGCGGCTGTATTTACGCCACCTTACACACCTGGCGCTCCTATGATTTCTTTGGTCTGGCAGGGCAGAAGAGGAAGGCTGAGTTGTCCGCCAGTACGGTGGTGATGCCTTGTGAGCAAAAGGAAGATTTTCGTTTTCTCACAAAAGAGGGCTTTGACATGGAGAGCTTCCGCTATTCCGGAGCCCGTCCCGGGGATGATCCTGGGGAGACCTTTGATATCCGGGAATACCAGGAGGGGGACAGTATTCGTCAGATCCACTGGAAGCTGACGGGCAAGTTAGATAAAATGATGATCCGCCAGAGAAGCTTCCCGGTGGATGATACGGTCCTGATCCTGGCAGAGCCATTTTTAAAAGAAAAAGCCCCAGCCGTAGCACAGACGCTTGGAGAAGTGTTTGCGGCAGTCTTAAACAGCTTTTTAGAACAGGGCATTTCCTGCCAGGCTGGTGTTTTTGACCACAGCACCGGACATTTTTACATTGAAAAAATACGTACCCGCGAGGATTATGAAAATATTCTCTATCTATTCCTCCGTCACGGAGGAGAGGGGGAAAAGCCCTGTACCATCACAGAATATCTTCACACTCCGGGACAGCAAAGATTTGCAAATTATATTTATATTACGGGCGCACCAGAGGAAGAAGACCTTAGAAGGCTTCGAACCCGGGGCGAGGTAACCGTTGTAAGCTGTGGAACCACAGCAGATAAAGGAGAAACCATCACATGGAAGTATGGATCACAAGACAAGAAGAAAAACATAGAAGATACCTGCCCGGTATCCTGCTGGAAAGTTTCCTGATTTTTCTGGTAAACGGCGTTGGTACCTTTGCACTTTTGCATACCCTGGTTCCGTCTGTGAATGGGATTCCTTTTTTGGTGAGTGTCGCTGTCACCGTCCTTCTCTGTGGCTTTCTTTTCAGGCTTCGGGAACATTTTTGGGCTGCGGTTTTCTCATTAAGTGCAGCTTCTGGAATCTGCCTGGCCGTTTTTTCAGGCGCGCTCTTAAATGGATTCCTTTCACTTTGGAACCAGCTTGCAAATGTTCTTGGGAAAAAAGCAGGGATTTACCTTACCATTTACCAGATAAAGGAATCTGGGAATGCAAATGAAGAGCTGGCAGTCCTTATTTTCCTTGGCATTGCATGTGGGCTGCTTGGCTTCTTAATCCTGAAGCTTCGGTTATATGTGCTGCTCCTTCTTTTTGCAGCACTTCTTCCGGTGGTTCTGGTAAAAACCAGCCTGCTTCCAGATACCAGGCTTTGTCTTGGCTTTTACGTGGGAACCCTGTTAGAATTAAACTATATGACCAAAAACAAAGGGGAAAAATCCGGGTCCGCTTTTTGTGCAGGGGCACTTGGGCTTCTTCTGGTTTTTGCTGCCGGAGGGGGATTCCTTCAAAATCTGGTGCCAAAGAACGATTACCAGGATTCTAAGCTTGTGGCAAATGCCAAAGAAGAGGCATTAAATGGACTTTTAAGGCTCCGCTATAAAGGACAGAAAGCCAATTCCCTCCCGGACGGAAATTTAAAGCAGATGGGATCCTGGAGTGCGTCTTCTGACACTGCACTGGAGGTGACTATGGAGCAGCCATCTTCTTTATACCTGCGCGGTTTTGTGGGAAGCGTTTACGACGGTTCCTCTTGGGAGAGCATTTCCACGGAAAAGGCCTATGAAGAAAAAGACTTGTTTTACTGGCTTCATAAGGATGGCTTCTATGGGGAAACCCAGCTTCAGAATGCAAGAAATCTGATTCAGGATGATTCCCTCTCCAGTGGGGCGGAAACCATCACCATAAAGAATAAAACTGCAAGCAGCAAATACCTCTATACTCCTTATGAGCTTACGGATCTTCCAGAGGGCTATACGGGCGAAAACGCCCAGGCGGACAGCACCCTGTACGCCAGAGGACTGTTTGGAGAAAGAACCTACCGCATTTCCTCCCTTGGAAATCTGGTAAGTGATTTTACCACCCTTGGGGCAAAGGTTTATCAGACATTGACCGCTGGCAACAGTGCCGGCGAGGGCGGTGTGGATGCCGTCAGCATCTACCGAAGCCAGGAGAGCTATTACAATACCTTTGTTTATCAGGAAGATACCGCTCTTCCAGCTTCCTTAAAAACCCTGTTTCAAACAGAACTTGGAGATGGCGGAAACCGTGACGAGGGACACACGGATTACTATACGGCCATCACCAGGATCCGTTCCTATCTGGAAAAGAACATGACCTACAGCTCCCAGACCGATGTATTTTCAGAAGACGGGGATTTTATAGAGAATTTTTTAACCACCTCCAAGATCGGACACAGTGTTCATTTTGCGACAGCAGCGGCTCTGATGTTCCGTTACTATGGCATTCCTGCCCGGTACGTGGAAGGGTACTTAATTACGCCGCAGGATATAGAAGGAAAACAGGCTGGGGACACCATTGAAATCCCAGGCACCAACGGACATGCCTGGACAGAGATCTACGTGGACGGGCTTGGCTGGATCCCTCTTGAAATGACACCTTCCTATTACGGCGTCATGGAGGAAGCCAACTTAAAAACAGGACTGGAAGCCAAAGGAAAACTGGCAGCTTCGATCCCGGAGACAGAATCACAGCCGCCAGTGGAAGAGAACATCCGTACCAATTTCAGCTTGAAGCTGGCATTGTTTGGAATCGAAAAATTCCTCCTTCTGTTTTTGATCGTATTTGATACGTTTATGTTCTTATTTATCCTGGCTGTAATATTCCTAAGAGCAGTTACAAACCGAAAGAGAAGAAAGTGCTTTGCTTCCCAGGATACCAAAATGGCAGTCCGGGCGATGGCTGGCTATGCCAGAACGTTATATGAGCATGGAGAACAGTATTCCCAGGAAACAACATTACTCTATAAAAAAGTCACAAAGATCGGACAAAAGGCAGCGTTTAGCACCCATCCGGTATCAGCCTCCGAACGCCACGATACGGCAAGCTGTATCCGGCATTTAAAAAAGGAATTAAAAGCATCTGCAAGCTGGTATGACAGATGGATCATGAAATACATTGAAAGACTTTATTGACAGGAAAGGAGGCTGTTTATGAAAGAAAAAAAGAAAAGAAAAATACTGGCAGCGCTCATTCCTGTGGCAGTGTTTCTTCTGGCTGCTGTCGTTTTTGCACAGGGCGTATTAAAAAGTGAGCCAGAGGCAGTACCAAACCCGGTGCAGGGAATCAGTGCAGACAGCTCCTTAAAAGGGTATCTGGGAACCGGTTTTGCCTATGCAGGATCTAAGACAGATGGAAACGGCGAGGAAGCGGAAGAGCAACAGGAACAGGCACAGCTTCTTCCGGAAGAGACACCGACTCCTACGGTTACACCGGAGCCGACAAAGGAACCAGTAATGCAGACGGTGACACCAACGCCTGAACCGGAGGAGAGCGTAACGCCCACACCCCAGGCGACGGTGACGGAAGCACCAGAAAATAATAACAATACAAACCCAAATCAAGAGAATCAAAGCAATACGATTGAATATGATAACCAGGATGATCCCGATAATTCCGAGCAGCCATCAGAAACACCAGATACCGATGATAACCGGAACCAGGACGGAGCGCAGACTCCGAACGAGGATCTGCCGCCTGTTACACCAGCACCGGAAGAGCCGCAGATTACGGAGACACCTGCCCCTACGGAAAGCCCAGAGGAACCGGTAGAAGATAACTACCCGAAGATTGCCACGGACCTTACCGATGGGGAGACCGTCAATGCTTCTTACCGTACCTTTTACATCCAGGCAACCGACCACTATGGAAACAGCCTGGGCGCAGCTGCCCTTACGGTAACTGGAAATGGGGAACGGCTTTCCTGCCAGGGAGAACCGGCTGCTGGAATCCTGGCCTATCGCCTGGAGCTGGCAGAGGGTGCCAACACTATAGAGATCAAGGCGACAGACGAAGAAGGCTATGCCACTACCTTACCTCCTTTTACTCTGTATAAGGGAGAAGACGCAGGTCCACAGGTGGCAGGCTCTATCACCATCAGTATTGAAGCGGGTACGGTAGGGCTTGGAACCATCCTTCCGGCAACGTCTATTGACTATTACCAGGGAGAACAGTTATCCTCTGTGCTGCTGCGGCTTTTGCAGAACACAGGCTTTGACTGGAGAAACAATGGGGATGCTACCAGCGGCTTTTACTTAAAAGCAATCGGAAGGGGCGGCATTTCCGCAAATGCAGCTATTCCGGATGACCTGATGGCGCATTTGCAGGAAGTAAACTGTCAGTTATCCGATCACGATTCCAACTGGCTTGGAGAGTTTGATTTTACCATGGACTCTGGCTGGCTGTATTCCGTGAACGGTGAATACATGAGTGTTGGAATGTCTTCCTATTTCCCGGCGGACGGGGATGAGGTAAGACTTCGATTTTCCCTTTATTCCGGAGCCGATGTAGGCGGCGGAGTAAACGGCGAGACATGGGGGGACTGGTAAATGAAAAAAAGATTGGTAATGGGAACCCTAACGGCAGCTCTGATTGCCGGGAGTGTTCCTTATGAGATATATGCACAGCAAGAAGAAGTGACGATACAAAGCGAAGAAGAGGGGCAGGAAGAGCCTGCTGAACCGGAACAGCCAGAGCCAGCTCCAAGTGAAGAACCACAGCCGACCATGGAGCCAGAACCCACACAGGCACCACAGCCGACCGTAGAGCCAGAGCCTACACAGGCACCAGCTCCTACCGAAACTCCAGAAGAGCCGACTGCAACGCCGGTCCCGGAGCCAACTACGGCGCCAACAGAAACTCCGGTTCCAACCGAGACTCCACAGCCGACTGCGACTCCAACCCCGGCTTTGGTGAGCGTGGGACTTCAAATTGAGCCGGGAGATGCCAGTGTGGTGATCCTGGATGCAGAGGGAAACCCGGTTTCCGCAGAAGAAAATGGACGGTATTCTCTTTTACAGGGACAGGCGTATGAACTTTATGTCCGTAAAGAAGGGTACCAGGAATTCTACCAGAAGATCACGGCAGATCCTGCGGTGACGGAATATACTATCACCCTTCTCAGCAGCAACACCGCTTTAAAGGGACTGTATGTTTCCAGTTCCGACAAGTACGGAAAAGGAATCTTAAAATTAAGCCCGGACTTGGCCCCGGATAAGGAAAAATTTGAGGCTTCCTACGATGGCGAACGGCAGAGCCTAAACATCTGGCCAGAAGTAGAGGATGAAAAAGCTTCTGTCAAGGTTTATGCCATCAGCGGTATCAAGGCAGGAACCGTAGAAAAAGATGAGACCATCACGGGAACGAAAGACAACAAAGACCGCCCCTACTGGAAGATTTTTTTTGCCGATCAGGAAAAAGAGGCTAAGGTCCGCCTGGAGGTAAAAGCAGAGGACGGGACAACCAGAGACTATTATATTACCCTGAAACTTACCGATACCACAGCTCCGGTACTAAAAAAAATCAGTGCCAGCCGTATCTCCACGGATACTGCTTCTGCTGTCTATAAGACCTCTGAAAAAGGAACCTGTTATTACCAGGTGATTGAGGCAGGTGCAAAGATACCCTCCCTGGATACAGGCGGGGAAGGAACAGAGGTATTAGCCGGAACCAATACCATCAGCCTGTCCGGATTATCTGCCGGGGAAAAAGACCTGGTGATCGTGGTAAAAGATGCAGCGGGAAATGTAAGTGATTCTTTAGTCATGGGGATCCCGGATATAAAAACAGCCGGTACCCCTGGAAAACTGGTACATGGCTCCGACCATGGCGGAAATAAGTCCCAGGCCACGATCCCAGGACAAAACGGCGAGGGTTCCTTATCCAATTTAAAACAGGTGGAGGGAAGCAAAGCTGGAGGCAAAGAGGGGGAGAAAACCACTGGGGAGATTAAGGCTTCCTTAAAGCTCCAGGGGGAGAAACAGACTTCTTTGTTTGGAAATATCAAGACAGCTGATACCCAAAAGATAGAATCCCCGAAGTGGACAGAGCGAACTAGGAAAAAATATGCAAAAGATTTAAAGCCTGGCTATACCATAGCAGGGGAAAAGGTGGTGGAAAAAGTCACTCCTTCCCCGGTGGTGGAAGAAAAAAGTGAGGTATCAGACCGTTTTACAGAAGAAACCAAAACCACAGTTACAAATACAACTGGAAAGAACCAGGCTCAGGAGGAATCTTTTGCGGGAAGTGTAACAAGAGGAATCAAAAAAGCAAGTCTTGCAACAAAATTTCTTCTGGTGATTGCAGTATTGGAAACTGGTTTTGCCGTCTTTTTTGTAACGGCGAAGAAACGGTTTAAAAAGAGAAACAATAAAAAGCCAAAAATAGCGGCGTAAGCAAAGAAAAGAAGGGAGAACTGAATGAAACCAACAATGAAAAAATGGTTGACCGGACTTTTGTCTGTAGCTCTGTTAGCTGGAAACCTTCCGGTGTATGCGGTAAACACGGCTTATGCCGCAGAAGAGGATGGATTTTTTACAGACGAGGCAGAGTCTTTTGAAGGCAGTTTAGAAGAACCTGAAGAAAACCCAGATGGCGGACAAAGTGAGGATTCATTTGCAAGTGTTTCTGAATTTACCGGGTTTACCTCCGGGGAAGCAGAAGAGGACTTTTCAGGGGAAGAGGATTTTGTGGCACCGGATTCCCAGGATGGGTTTGAAGGCGAAGCGGATCCCACGACTCTTTTGGAATCCGATATGCAGGATGAGGGCGGCTACCTTCAGAACCTGACTTTATACACCAGTCAGAGCGGGGTATCCACCGTAGCCCTGAAGCGTTCTGCCGACCTTGACGCAGAGTTTGGCGGCAAGGTTTATGTAGCAGAGTATGGTTCCAACATGGATTCCGCATCTTTTTGGATCACAGCAGATCTGGCTGGAAATGCGCCAGATGGTTCCGCCATTCAGCTGGAAACCACCGGGCTGGATGGACAGAAACAGAACCTGGAATTATCCACAAGCGCCTATAAAGACGGGACACGTTACAACGTGAGTGCCTCTGTCTTTTCCTCAGGAGGGAATGGCTCAAAAAGAGCACTTTATACCATTACCGCAGGAACAGAAGGTGACAAACAGGTTTACCAGATCCTGGTAGAACGCCGTCTTGACCTTTCCGATCTCAAGGCCTACCTGCCGGACGACAAAGACCTGGCAAAAAATATCCTTCCCAAATTTGATACCACAGGAACTACAAGGGACTACGAGACAACGGTAGTGGTTTCGACTGCTTCTTTACAGGTGGTTCCAAAGGCATTTTCCAGTAACTGGTATCAGCTTGCCATTTCCAGTGAAAATGTAACCACAGGCGAAGTAAAAGAGGTTCCGTTTTCTTCTACAGATACGGCTGTGAGCGTTCCACTGGCAGACACCGGTGATACCAAAGTGACACTCTCCATGTCAGAGGCAAACACCTATGCGGATCCTGCCCTGGCAGAAAAGACTTATACCTCCACAGGGACCTACACCATCCTGGTGCATAAAAGCACAAGTGACAAAGTAAGTTTCCAGGTAACCCCGGAGGATGCGGTCATCAGCGTATATGACAAGGATGGGGAGCGCCTTACCCCTTCCGCCGATTCCCTGATGATTTATGAGAATATCCTCCAGGGAGAAGCTTATACCTGGAACATCTCCAAGTATGGCTATATTTCTAAACAGGGCAGCTTTACCGGCGGCGAGGTTAGCGATATTACCGCAGAACTGGTAAAACAGGATGCTACACAGCCGGAGATCACGGATAACGACTGGATCAATTTCCGAAATAGTGATACGAACAACGGAATTACCGGAAGCAGTACCCCGACCAGTGCGGATTCCACCCTGTTAAAATGGAACACAAGGATCGGAGTGGGCTGGGAGGCTGCCATCACACCACCACTGATCCTGGGCGGAGCAGTTTATGTAGCGTCTGGACAGTTTATCTATAAGCTGGATAAAAACACAGGGGAAATCCTTCAGACCAGCGAACAGCTCTCTGGAAACATGCAGTATGCCATGATTCCCCTTACCTATGCAGAGGGAATGCTGTTTGCACAGATCGGAGGCGGTCAGATCCAGGCAGTCAGTGCCACTTCCTTAAAGTCCTTATGGATCAGTGAGTCCCTGGGTGGTCAGACACTTTCCCCGATCACGTATAAGGATGGATATATTTACACGGGAACCTGGAACTCCGAGACTACAGCAGGCTCTTATTTCTGTCTGTCTGTTACAGACGAGGATCCATTCACAGGAACAGAAATTAAACACTGCACCTGGAAATACAACCATAAGGGCGGCTTTTACTGGGCTGGTTCCTATGCCTCATCCGATTACCTGGTATTTGGTTCCGACGACGGTTCTTCAGAAGGAACAGATACCAATTCCGCCATTTTATATTCTGTGAACACTCACACCGGACTGCTCCTGGACAAGATGACAAGCCATGGGGATATCCGTTCCACTATTGTTTATAACAATGGTTATGTATATTTCACCACCAAAGGCGGGTATCTGTACCGTGTGCAGATGAATGCAGACGGCACCTTTGGAAGCACCAGCAGCTATAACCTTGGCGGCATGGCAACCGCTTCCCCGGTTGTTTATAAGGGAAGGATCTATGTAGGTGTCTGCGGAAACGGTGGCCAGTTCAATTCCGATGGTGGTCACCATTTTGCAGTCTTAAATGAAACCGCTTCCGGGATTTCCCTGGCATACAACGTATCCATTCCAGGCTATCCCCAGGCAGCGCCTCTTCTGTCCACGGCCTACGAAAACCAGGATTATAATGGAGATGGACAGGCAGATGGAAGAGTCTATCTGTACTTTACCTACAATGCAAAACCAGGCGGTATTTATATGTTATCCGATGAACCGGGACAGACTTCCGGAACAGCCGTAGAGCTTTTCCGTCCGGCAAGTAACCAGCAGGAATACTGTATCAGTACCATCTGCGCAGACCGGGAAGGCACCCTTTATTACAAAAATGATTCCAATTACTTGATGGCTCTGGAAACCAACGGGGCCTATTTAAACAGCGTGACAGCCACGGCAGATACTGGAAAAGTAACCTGGCCTTCTGCCTTCCGAAAGGATACCTTAAAATATAACTTAACGGTAGCGGAGAATGCCAGCAAGGTAACCTTTGCTTTGAAAGCACCGGAAGGCTGTACCATAACTGTAAATGGACAGGCGTATGCAGGAAGCTTTGTGGCGGATGTAAGCAGCGGCTCCACAGATATAAAGGTAACCATAAGCGGCCAGGAAAAGAGCCGGGAATATACCTTCCACATTTCCCAGGATATTTCTACGCCGGTTTTGGCGAACATGACGCTTAGCACCAGCAATACCTACTCCAATACGGCAAACCGGATTTCATTGTCCCCGGAATTTAGCAGCGTGACAACCAGCTACCGGGCAATCTATAAAGAGAGCAGGGAGTTTTTAAATATCTTTGCAGAACCGGCAGACAGCAGCGCATCCGTCACCGCTGTGGGAATCCGCGGTACCAGCAAGGTAACGGTACTTGGAAAAGTAACTGGAAGTGGCGCAGCACACAGAATTGCCATGTATTTTGATAAGACCAATCCAGAGGCGGAAGCAGAGGTAAAAGTTACCGTAACCACAAAGTCTGGAAAGACAACGGATTATACGATTGTGGTACAGCGTACCGATACTCCATCCCCGACACCAACTGTAACTCCGGTTCCAGCTACCCCGACACCCGTTCCGCCGACTCCGACACCAACAGAAGTCCCGGAGGTATTTGGCCCCTGGACAACCGTATCGGGGGCAACCGTATTTGCCCCGGAAACCCAGAAGCGCACCAGCAACAAGGGAAAAACGGAAACCCGTACAGTGGGAAGTAAACTTACCCCCACCATCAAGGTAACGGCCTCTAGCATTAAGCTGAAGGTAAAACAGTCTACCACAAAAGTGAAGGTAACCGGTCTGGCAAATGGGGATTCCATCAAGAGCTGGACTACCAGCAATAAAAAGATCGTAACAGTGACCAGAAAAGGTACCATAAAAGGCTTAAAGGCTGGAAAAGCAAAAGTCACCATCACCCTGGCGAGCGGTAAAAAACAGGTGATTAATGTGACTGTTCAAAAGACGGCGGTGAAGACAACCAAGATCACAGGCATTGCGTCTAAGGCAACCTTGAAAAAAGGCAAGAAGCTGACCTTAAAGCCAGTCATCAGCCCGATCACCTCCCTGCAGAAGGTAACCTATACCACTTCCAATAAGAAGGTGGCAACCGTTACCGCAAAAGGTGTGATCACTGCAAAGAAAAAAGGAACTGCCACCATTACGGTAAAATCAGGTTCCAAATCGAAAAAAATTAAGATCAAAGTAAAATAAAAAGTGGAACAGGCAGCAAGGCCTTGCGGGGCTTCTGCCTGTTCTGCCATTTAAAAGAGGCAGGAGCAGCTTCGCAAAAAAAGTGAGGAAAAAAATGATATATATTAGCCATTTAGTTTTAGATGATGAGATGAAAGCATTGGTGAATGAATATGGAACCGGGATCGAGAGCATTGATTTTTCTATATCCGATAACCTGGACCGGCTATCGGATTCCATTAAATCGTATAGGAGGAAAATGAGATATATAGGAACCAGGAGGCTGATCCTTCACGGTCCATTTCTGGATGTAAATCCTTGTGCATATGACAGCCTGGTGCGTGAAGCCACCATGATAAGATTTAATCAATGTTATGAAGCGGGGCTTCGCCTGGGAGCAAAAAAGATTGTCTTT